>WBZO01003309.1_pt1 | contig 19064 bp, 18 predicted proteins | sample 5204261 | NCBI WGS metagenome assembly WBZO01 (sample SAMN12412400, study PRJNA552823) | activated sludge metagenome | isolation source: activated sludge from anammox sidestream of wastewater treatment plant... | place: USA: North Carolina | collected 2017-09
CACCGCTCGCATCGATTCGACGAATACTGCGGTGCTTATTCCATTGGTCTGGTTTCTCGTCATCTTTCCGCTAGTCGTCATCGCAGTATTCACCTACCTCGTTATCTGGCACCACAACAAGCTGTATGCTCCTGGCGACTATGCCAACGAAGAGAACTTCATGAAGGGCGTGGCAAACCGCCCTCGATATACGGCGGATGAATTGCTGAAGGCAGAAATCAATCCCGAGCAGACCGAATCACAGGAGAAACGGCCATGAGATCGCTGGATACGGCAGTGAAATGCTTTGACGAAAACCGCGTGATGTTCGGAGATCCGCGAGTTCAGCCCGAGAAGTTTAATCTATACAATGGCCTGGCCAGCCTGGCTGAGGCGGTTGGGGAATTGCAGAATCAAGTGCAGCAACTGCGGCAAGAGGTTCACCAACTGCGGTACGAAGTCAGTCAGATCAGAAAATGAGGTCGAACCAGAGCGTGGACCGTACGGCTCACCCGCAGCGGGTTCGCCGTCCGGTCACGCTCGACGTTGGGTCAAAGGAAATGAATAGAGATGCCCAAATAGCGGCGCTCTCCCGGTTCATTCTGGAAATCAAGCGTCTGCAGGATGAGACCCATTACGCGGAAGACCGACCGATTTACGGAATGTATCTCGCACAAGCCGCCATTATCCTCGCCAAGGTCGCCGAGAATCGGGGCGTCGGTGATGATGTCAGTACAATGGAACGACTATTCGGAAACACATGGATCAAGGACTCCGCCGCATATAACAATGCCTACTCGGCATGGGATGACTTCAAGGGATTACTTACTCAATCGATTCACGGTATGACCGTCAATGAGCGTCTTTTTTCGCTTGGCCTCCTTGACGAATATGACAAAGCCGTTGAGAAGCGGAGCGAAGATCACCTCAAGGCCGTCTTATCCAAATGTTTCCTGACTCAAGAGAACATTCGAGCGATAATCGACAAAGCGTTGCGGAGAAACGGATGACCCAACAATCGCCTTCACCGTATTCCTCACCCGCAGCGGGGTCAACAACCGGCTGTATCGCTGGCGCAAAGGACTGTTCGACGGTCAAGATTATGCGATACCAAGAACTGATCCGCGATCCGCGCCTACACCGTATGGCTCACTCGCGACGGGCTCGCTGTCCGGTGTGGTGTGATGGTAGGCGGACGAAAGAGGAGACACGATGAGTTTAAGAAGGCAAATTGAGGCGCTTGCGGGGCAGATGATCGGTAGACGCAAGAATCGCGCACCTCCGCGTGGCATGGATTTCGCCTTGGACATCGCGTATGCCTTGCCGTTGTTTCGCGCGAGCATTGTTTTTGATGTAGGTGCCAACGTAGGTCAATCCGCGAAGCTGTTTTTGACCAAGTTCCCGAGTTCGCACATCTACTGTTTCGAGCCGGTGACCGATACGTATCACCTGCTTCAGCACAACTTACAAGATACCGAGCGCGTTGATTGTTATCAGTTGGCCTTCGGCTCTTCAACGAGAAGCGGGGAGATGATTCTCCAAGGCTCCTCAGACATGTTCTTTTTGCTGGGCCAATCGAGCGAGTTGCCCAGCAAAGAGGTGCGGAGCGAGTCCGTAACCATAGACACACTGGATGCTTTTTGCCGCGCGAACAAGATTGATCGCATCAGCTTCCTCAAGATAGACACTGAGGGAGGAGATCTAGACGTCTTGAGAGGCGCAGAAACGATGCTGGGCGAACAGAGAATAGATATTGTTCAAGTGGAAGCTGGGATGAGTCCGACGAACAGCAGGCATGTGCCATTTCAATCCCTAAAGGATTTTCTCGAAGGCCATGGGTACTATCTGTTTGGCATTTACGAACAAGTGAAGGAATGGCCTACTGGAGAACCTCACTTGCGACGGACAAACCCCGTATTTATCTCACAGCAGGTGATTGACAAGAATCGAAAGCAAAAGAGACCTAGGACTTAGCAACGCGCTGCAACGGTCGGCAATTCCGCTGTGTTCCCTTGCCGCCGGTGAGCTTGGGCGGTATGTGTCTAGATCACTTGGGCAACGGCCCCACTATAAAAGGATTTTGCACATGAGTCATAAAATCTCCGGGGGGTTAGTACATGAGTTGCCGGTTGATTTAGCCAGGGCACTGATTGAAAAGGACACCATCGGTGCATGGGAGGCCTTATCACCCATCGGCCGCAATGAATTTATCTGCTGGGTGGAAGATGCCAAACAAGAGAAGACCAGAGAAAAACGGATTCTTCGAACGGTAGAAGAGCTACTGGAAGGCAAGAAACGTCCCTGCTGCTGGGTCGGGTGCATTCATCGCACAGATAAGAAGCCAAGCAAATGGCAACAAGATGTGTTGATAGACAAAAAGAAAATTGCAAAGAAGAGTTGAGAAGGACAAATCGTAAGTCGTTCAAGGTGCGACGTCTTTGGCTGGCGCCAAACGCGCGCCTTTATTTCCAATCGTTGGAAGTGTGCTGCCGTGAAACTTCCAAGCGTTGGAAGTGTGGGGTGTTTTTCGATGAGTGTTTCTGAGGTTCATCGGTGGGATCGCGCGCATGTGTGGCATCCGTACACCAAGGCGTCCACGCTTGAGGCGGGGCCGGCGCCGGTCATTGTGCGGGGCGATGGGATCTATTTGGTGGATGCGGAGGGGCGTCGTTTTGTGGACGCGATTTCGTCGTGGTGGTGTGCGGCGCTGGGGCATGGGCATCCGCGGATTGTCGCGGCGATCCAGCGTCAGGCGGGGGTGTTGCAGCACAGTATCTTGGCGAATCTGACGCATCCGCAGGCGGCGGAGTTGGCGGCGCGTCTTGCGGGGTTGATGCCGACGCGGGAGCGCCGCGTTCTGTTTGCGAGCGATGGGGCGAGTGCGGTGGAGCAGGCGCTGAAGATTGCGGTGCAGTATTGGAGCAATGTGGGGCGGGGCGCGAAGCGGAAGTTTGCGTGTTTGCATACGGCGTATCACGGGGACACGTTGGGCGCGATGGCGGTGGGCTATCTGGAGGAGTGGCATCGGCCGTTTCGGAGTTTGCTGGCGGAGGTGGTGGCCCTGCCCTTCCCCGTGGGCGCGGGCGAGTTCGGCGTTTGGGAGCGCGCGCTGGAGGCGCATCGCGACGAGTTGGCGGCGGTGATTGTGGAGCCGCTTTGTCTGGGTGCGGCGGGGATGTTGATGTATGCGCCGGAGCTGTTGCGGGCGTTGGGCGATTGGTGCGCGAGGAATGAGGTGTTGTTGATTGATGATGAGGTGGCGATGGGGTTTGGGCGCACGGGTCGGATGTTTGCGTTCGAGCATGCGGGGGTGGATCCGGATTTGGTGTGCGTGGGCAAGGCGTTGAGCGGCGGGGCGCTGCCGATGAGCGCGACGATTGCGAAGCAGTTTCTCTACGATTCGTTTTCGGACGCGGAGCGGGATCGGACGCTGCAGCACGGGCACACGTTTTGTGGCAATCCGATTGGCGCGGCGGCGGCGAATGAGGCGCTGCAGATTTATGCGGAGATGGATGCGCCTGCGCGCGCGCGATCGCTCGGGGCGCGGATGGCGAAGCGCTTGGGCGCGCTGCGTGGAAAACGCGGGATTCGCGATGTGCGCGGCCTCGGGTTGATTGGGGTTGTGGAGTTGGATCCGGAGGCGGGTGGCGGGGCGATTTCGCGGCCGCATCGCATTCGACTGCGCCTTCAGGAGCGAGGTGTTCTCCTTCGCCCGCTTGGGAATGTGCTCTATTTGATGCCGCCGCTGATTATCTCGGAGGAGGAGCTCGACGCGCTGGTGGAACTCTTTGTCGGGGCGATCGAGAGCGAGCTGGCTATGGCAGGAGCCGCGGAAGGAAAATAACGGCGCCGACAACGGCCGCGGCGATGGCGGCGAGAAGGACTGCGCCAGCGGCGAGGTCTTTCGCCCGGCCGATGCCGGGATGGCGCTCTGGATGTACCGCATCGGCCAATTCTTCGAGAGCCGAGTTAAACGCTTCAGCCGAGAGAACGAGGCCGATGGCCAGAATGACAGCGAGCCACTCCGCGCGGGTGATGTGGAGGGCGAAACCGAGCGCGATGGCTGCTGTGGCGAGGGCGAGATGGATGCGGGCGTGCACTCCTTTAATTAGGAAGTGAGCGACTCCGCGAAAGGCGTAGCGGAAGGCCGCGAGGCGACGGCGGATTGGGTTTTGTCCGATCTCGTTCACAACGCGACGGTTGTAGGTATTTTTTCGCTCGTCTTCAAGCGCATTGCGGCTGCGTGGAGCGCGCTGGATAGAACTTGCGTTTGGCGTTTTCTGCTCGTATGGTCGCTCTTTCAAGTAGAGGTGCTGTGGACATGACAGATGCTGATTTGAACGCTGAAAATCTCGACGCCATTGAGACCCGCGACTGGATTGATTCGCTGGAAGAGGTCTATCACTCTCAAGGCGCGGAGCGGGTGGCGAATCTGCTGAAGGATTTGCAGTTGGAAGCCCAAAAGTTGGGCGTGAAACTGCCGGTGACGTCGAAAACTCCGTATGTGAACACGATTCCGGCGAATTTGCAGCCGGCCTATCCGGGCGACCGCGAGGTCGAGCGCCGGATCAAGAGCCTGATTCGCTGGAACGCGATGGCGATGGTCGTTCGCGCGAACAAGAAGAATGACGGCATCGGCGGGCACATTTCGTCGTATGCCTCAGCGGCCACGCTCTACGAAGTGGGTTTCAATCACTTCTTCCGCGGGCGCACGGAGAATCAGGACCCGGATTACGTCTATTTCCAGGGTCACTCGGCGCCGGGCTTCTATTCGCGCGCGTTTCTCGAGGGCCGTCTCTCGCCGCAGAATCTGGACAATTTCCGGCGCGAGTTGGCGAAGGATGGCGGCTTGTCGTCATATCCCCACTCGTGGTTGATGCCCGATTTCTGGGAGTTCTCGACGGTGTCCATGGGATTGGGGCCGCTGCAGGCGATTTATCACGCGCGCTTCATTCGCTATCTGGAAGATCGCGGCCTGAAGAAGGAAAGCGATCAGAAGATTTGGGCGTTCCTCGGCGACGGCGAAACGGACGAGCCGGAGACGCTGGGCGCCATTTCGCTGGCGTCGCGCGAGCAATTGGACAATTTGATCTTCGTGATCAACTGTAACTTGCAGCGCTTGGATGGGCCGGTGCGCGGCAATGCGCAGATCATCCAGGAGTTGGAGGCCAACTTCCGCGGCAACGGATGGAATGTGATCAAGGTGATTTGGGGAAGCGACTGGGATCCCCTGCTCGCGGCGGACAAGTCAGGCAAACTCGTTCAGCGCATGGGCGAGATCGTGGACGGCGAGTTCCAGAAATATTCGACAGAAACGGGCGACTACATTCGCAAGAACTTCTTCGGGAAGTATCCGGAGACGCTAAAGCTCGTCGAGCATTTGAGCGATGACCAGTTGATGCGCCTGCGTCTCGGCGGACACGATCCGGACAAAGTCTATGCCGCCTATCGCGCGGCGGTGGCGAACAAGGGTACGCCGACGGTCATTCTGTGCCGCACCATCAAAGGTTACGGGATGGGTGAAGCGGGCGAAGGCAAGAATATCGCTCACCAGCAGAAGAAGATGAACGAAATGGAACTGCGCGAGTTCCGCCAGCGTTTCGACATTCCCATTTCGGAAGACGATGTGGCGTCGGCCCCGTTCTATCGTCCGGCAAAGGACAGCATCGAGATGCAGTATCTGCATGAACGCCGTCGCGCGCTGGGTGGCTATCTGCCGAAGCGCACGGTCCGCGTGAAGCCGATTCATCTTCCGGATGACTCCCTTTGGGCGGAGTTTTCCAAGGGAACCGGCGAGCATTCCGTTTCGACGACGATGGCGTATATGCGCATGTTGACGAAGCTGGTGAAGGACCCGGAAATCGGCAAATTGATCGTGCCCATTGTCCCGGACGAGGCGCGCACGTTTGGTATGGAAGCGCTCTTCCGCCAGATCGGCATCTACTCGCACGTGGACCAGCTCTACGAGCCGGTGGATTCGGCCAACTTGCTCTATTACAAGGAAGCAAAGGATGGCCAGATTCTCGAGGAAGGAATCACAGAAGCGGGCTCGATGTGCTCCTTCATCGCAGCGGGCACGGCCTATGCAAACCACGCGGTGAACGCGATTCCGTTCTTCACGTACTATTCCATGTTCGGCATGCAGCGCGTGGGCGACTTGGTGTGGGCCGCGGGCGATATGCTCTGCCGCGGGTTCCTTGTCGGCGGCACCGCAGGCCGCACAACGCTCAACGGCGAAGGGTTGCAGCACCAGGACGGACACAGCCACTTGCTGGCGTATGCGGTTCCGAACCTGATGAGCTACGATCCCGCATTCGCGTTTGAAATCTCGACAATCATTCGCGAGGGCTTGCGCCGCATGTATGCGGAGGGTGAAAACCTCTTCTACTATCTGACCATCTACAACGAGAACTATCAGATGCTGCCGATGCCGAAGGGCGCAGAGGAAGGCATTCTGAAGGGGCTTTATCTGCTGCAGCCGTCCGAGATGAAGGGTGCGAAACTTCGCGCTCAGTTGCTCGGAAGCGGGCCCATTCTGCACGAGGTGCTCAAAGCGCAGAAGACTCTGGCCGAAAACTACAACGTCTCGGCGGATGTCTGGTCGCTCACGAGCCTCAAGGAATTGCGCCGCGATGCGATGGAAGCGGATCGCTTCAATCTGCTGCACCCGACAGAAAAGCCGCGCGTTCCCTACGTTTCACAGTGCTTGAACAACACGGATGGCGTGATCGTGTCTTCGTCCGATTATGTGAAGATCCTGCCGGATGCGCTCCAGCGCTGGGTGAACCGCCCGATGTATAACTTGGGCACGGAAGGTTACGGCCGCAGCGAGACGCGCGAGCGTCTGCGCGACTTCTTCGAGATTGACGCGCGCTTCATCACGCTGGCAACGCTCAGCGAGTTGGTCCGCAAGGGCGACTTGAAGAAAGACGTCTTGAGCAAGGCGATTCACGATCTGGGCATTGACCCGGCAAAGCGCAACCCTCTTACCGATTGAACTTGGAGATAAACAATGGCTGACATCGAAATCAAACTTCCGCCTCTCGGCGAAAACGTGGATACGGGCGACGTCGTGCGCATCCTGGTCAAGGTGGGCGAAACGGTTAAGAAGGACCAGTCTCTCCTCGAACTGGAAACCGGCAAGGCTACCGCAGAAATCCCCTCCACCACCGCAGGCGTGGTCAAGGCGATTCACGTCAAAGAAGGCGCGAAGGCCAAGACGGGCCAACTGATTGTCACGATTGATGCTGCAGCGGCAGCCGCGGCTCCGGCCGCAGAACCTGCCAAGGCCGCTCCGGCTCCCGCGGCAGCCCCTGCCCCGGCAGCTCCAGCTCCGGCTGCAGCGCCCGCGCCCGCATCGGCTCCTGTCGCGCCGACGCGCAGTGCGCCTCCGCCGATTCCCGCAACGCCTGTCGAGGCAGCCACCGGAAGCACGGCGGCAGCCGCGCCGTCCACGCGCAAATTCGCGCGCGAGATCGGCGTGAACATTGACGCAGTCCCCGGCACGGGCCCGGGCGGACGCGTTTCCGTTGACGATGTGAAAAACTTCGCGCGCGCGGCGAGCGCCGGCATGGTGAAAGTTCCCGGCAAGACGACCGCGACTCCCCTGCCCGATTTCACGCGCTGGGGAGAAGTGGAGCGGCAACCGTTGAACAATGTCCGCATTGCGACGGCGGATCAAATGTCGTTCTGCTGGAATACCATTCCGCACGTGACGTTGCACGACAAGGCGGACATCACCGAACTCGAAAAACTTCGCTCCGAAGCGAAGCACAAGGCTGAGTCCGCTGGCGCCAAACTGACGATGACGGCGTTCCTCGTCAAAATTGCCGCTTCCGCTCTCAAGGTGCATCCCAAGATCAATTCGAGCTTGGACATGGCGCGCAGCGAGCAGATTTTCAAGAAATACTACAACATCGGCGTCGCGGTGGACACCGAGCGCGGATTGGTGGTTCCCGTCTTGCGCGATGTGGATCGCCGGAACGTGATTCAGGTCTCTGTGGAGCTTCAGCGCGCAGCCGATCGCGCTCGCGCGCGCAAGCTCAGCCCGGACGATATGACGGGCGGCTGCTTCACGATCACGAACATCGGCGGCATTGGCGGCGGGTTCTTCACCCCGATCATCAACCACCCCGAGGTGGCGATTCTGGGCGTTGGTCGCGCGTCCTATGAACCGGTTCTCGTGAACGGCTTCTTCCAGCCGCGTTTGATGATGCCTCTCTCCCTCTCGTTCGACCATCGCTTGGTGGATGGAGCGGATGGAGCGCGCTTCTTGCGCTGGATTATTGAAGCCATTCAGAACCCCGTATTGCTTTCATTGGAGGGTTAACCTTGAGCACCGAAACCAAACACACCTCTTTGCTCGTCATCGGTGGCGGTCCGGGCGGCTATCCGGCCGCATTTCTGGGCGCGGACCTCGGCCTTGATGTCACTCTCGTGGACTTGGATGCCAATCCGGGAGGCGTTTGCCTCTATCGCGGGTGCATTCCATCCAAAGCGTTGCTGCACGTTGCCCGTGTGATCACAGAATCGCGCGAAGCTGAGCAGTGGGGCCTCACCTACGGCGAGCCGAAGATTGATCTCAATCGCATGCGCGAGTGGAAGAACAAGGTCGTCGGAAAGCTGACTGGCGGCTTGGGCATGCTCACCAAGAAGCGCAAGATCAACTTCGTTCAGGGCCGCGCCAAGCTCCTCTCGAACAAGAGCGCGATTGTGGATCGCAAAGATGGAACGCAGCAGACGATCACCTTCGATCACTGCATTCTCTCCACCGGGTCGCGCCCTGTGATTCCGCCGAACATGAAGTTGGCATCCGATCGCGTCATGGATTCAACCGGTGCGCTCGATATTCCCGACATTCCGGGATCGCTCCTCGTCGTGGGCGGTGGCTACATCGGCTGCGAGCTGGGCAGCGTGTACGCTGCGCTCGGCAGCAAAGTCTCGATTGTCGAAATGTTGCCTCAACTGCTGACGGGCGCGGACCGCGACATGGCAAATGTCCTCATCGGCGTCCTCGAGAAGCGCTTTGAGAAGATCATGCTCAAGACGAAGGTCGTTGAGATGAAGGAGAAGGGCAAAAAGATCGAGGTTAAGTTTGAAGGGCTGCATGTGGACAACCCGGTGCAGGAATTCGATCGCGTCCTCGTCTCCGTCGGGCGTCGCCCCAACTCGGAAGACCTCGGTTTGGAAAACACCAAAATCGAACTGGACGCGAAGGGATTTGTGAAGGTGGACAAACAGCGCCGCACGGCCGAGCCCAACATCTTCGCCATTGGCGACGTCGCGGGCGACCCGATGCTCGCGCACAAGGCCTCGCACGAAGGCCGCGTTGCGGTGGAGGCGATTATGGGCCACCCGTTCATCTTCGATCCCCGCGCGATTCCAGCAGTCGTCTTCACCGATCCCGAAATGGCGTGGTGCGGCTTGACGGAACTTCAAGCCAAGCAGGCGGGGCGCGAGGTCAAGATTGTCTCCTTCCCGTGGGCGGCCTCCGGGCGCGCCACCACACTCGGACGCAATGAAGGTTTGACCAAGCTGGTCCTCGATCCGCACACCGAGCAGGTTCTCGGCGTCGGCATCGTTGGCGTGGGCGCGGGCGAAATGATCGCTGAAGGTGTGCTCGCCGTGGAGATGGCTGCGCGCGCTGACGATCTCAAGTTGACGATCCACGCGCACCCCACCCTCTCGGAAACGATGATGGAAGCAGCCGAGATTTTCTTCGGCCACGGCACGCACGTCCTGGGCCGCGGATATCAGTGAGGTCTTGATCATCAACATCAGTCACACAGAATCGCCGCAGGCCGCCATGCGGCGATTTTGTTCTGGAAAGGGCAAATATGGCAGTTAATCACATCTTTATTCCGGCCCTGTTCCTCATTTTTCTGGCGCTCGTGGTTGCGACGCCCGCCATTTTGGGAGCGCTCGCGCGATTGGCGTTCCGACACGCTTCGCCGGGAAAGCTCAGCCTCTGCGTGGGTGTAGTCTTCGTTCTCGTGCACAGCCTGATTGCGCGCCCCTACACGGAACTGGTCAACACCGAGGTGATGGCCCACTATCCTCACCTTCAGCCGCGGTTCGCGAATGCGCTCATTGTGTTCACGGTCCTCTTTCAGCTATTTCTATCTTCTGCCATCGCGTTGGCGGGCATTCGGCTGGTGGATCGGAAGCGAAACGCATCTCTCAGCAAGCCGTCCTGAGTCGCGTGGCGCTCTCGCGACGTCCACCTCGCGGTGCGGCGCAACTACTGCCGGTCTGCAAGTCGCCGCATCAATTCAGCGCGGAGTTCGGGATCGGCCATGCGCTGGAGAAGCGCATCGGGCGCAAAGGAGCAACCGATCAGACTGGGCTCCTCTTCGCGGCGATCTGCGCACCATTCGTTGACAGCAGCAATGACCACTCCATCGCGCACGCGGAGTCGCAGGGTGACACTGGCCGCCTCCAGCGTCCAAGCGTTGGGCGGCGTAAACTCAAAGCAGCGCTGCGCCCAAGTCGGATCCCCTTCGTTCATTGGCACAATCAACCCTGCGCGGCTGGCGCTGGAGCGGCCATCAGGTCGCCAATGGTCAGGCCCGCGAGGCCCTTCTCTACGCCTTCGTGAAATCCCGAAATGACGCGGGAGACAGCGGGTTCCACCCCTTTGATGTCCAAGGTGCTCAGCGAACTATCGCCGCCGAGAATGAGACCAAAAACGTCCTGCACGCGAATGGTCGCCGGATCGCGCATCAGCAAATAGCAATCGGGATTGTCCGCGCGCTCCGCGAGATATCCGCCTGACGAGAGCGCGGACGCGAGATCGTTGAGGAGGCGAACCGGCATCTGGTGCGAGGCGGCATAGTGGCTGATATTCAGGGCTGCGCCTTCGCCGCGCAGGGCGCGCGCCGCATCGAGAAGCATCGCCACAGCGAGGGTCAGCTTGGTTTTCACGCTGGCTTGCGCGGCAATGCGCTCGAGGTGGTAGGTCACATGATGCTGCAGCGCGAAGGCCAACTCGGCCCCGAATAGAACGAGCATCCAGCAGACGGATAGCCACATGAGGAAGATGGGAATCGAGGCAAAGGTTCCATACACCGCATCGTAGCGCGAGAGGGCAACTTGCATGGAAATATAGATGCGCTGCCAGCCGAGCCACAGCAGGGCGCTGAGAAATGCGCTTGCCGCCGCCGCGCGGCGACTCACATGCGTATTGGGCATGAAGATGAACAGAAGAAACAGCGCGAACCAAACGGTCGCCAGCGGCGTGAGGGACAGGAGCCCCCGATAGAAGAACGTCGTCTCGTTGATGTGCGCCAAGACCATTTGTTTTTTCAGCGAGGCGCTGATGGCAAATGCAGTCATGATCAGCACGGGGACGACGACGGTGAGGCTGACGTAGTTGGTGAACTTGCGCCAAATTGCGCGCGATTCCTTGGCGCCCCAAATGCGATTGAAGGAGCTCTCAATACTGCTCAAGACTTGCACCGTGGTGACAAAGAGAACGGCCACGCCCACCCACCCCAACGTCTTGAAGTTGGCGCGCATGACGATGTCCACCATGGAGGTGACAAATTCTTGGAATTGCACTGGCATCTCCGAAATCGAATCCGCCAAACGCGCGGAGGCCTCCTCGCCGCCACCGAATCCTTTGAGGATCGCAAAGCCCAGTGTTAGCAGCGGAACGAGCGACACGAGCGTTGCGAAGGTCAACGCGGCGGCATGTGCGGCGAGATCGTCTTCGCGGAAGCCGCGCACGACGAGTTGGCCCACGCGCAGCAGGCGAATCACAAAACCGCGCAGACCTTTGACGGACGACAGTTCCGCGGTCCACGCATCGCGCCAAAGAAACGTCTGCACGCGGTCCCACAGGCTCATTTGAGGCTCGCTCATGTCTCCTCCACAGCGCCCGCCTGATAGAGCGCCCAGGCGGCCAGTGTTTTCGCGTCTTCAATTTCACCCCGCCGAACGCGCGCGCGAAGGTCCGATTCTTCGATCAACTCTACTTCCACTCGTTCGTCGGGGTCCAACTGTCGCTCTCCCTGCGATCCGGACTCGGCATAGTAGCAAAGAATTCGTTCCGCCACATAGCCGGGGGTCGGATATAGGATGCCCATTGGGACCAGGCGCGTCAGCAGAAAACCGGTCTCTTCCCGCACTTCGCGGTGGGCGGCCAACTCGGGGTCTTCTCCCGCATTCAGGATGCCCGCAACGACTTCGAGCAATTCCTTCTGCGCGCCCACGCGATATTGGCGCACAAGCGCCCACCGGCCGTCTGGCGCGCGCAGCAGCACGCAGATGGCGCCGGGATGGCGGACGAGTTCGCGATAGGCGGATTGTCCGTTTTCCAACTCCACCTGCAGGGTTTCGACCTGGATCAGGCGTCCCGAAAAGACTGTCTTGCTCGAAAGAGTTCGCTCGTTCATTGCGCAGCTCCGACATTGCGACTGGCCGGGCAAAGTCTATGATAGCGCCATGCTCCGCACGAGAAAAGAAACCGAGGCGCTCGAAGATCAAACCCTCGCCCCCTACGCCGCGCATAGCGCGTTGACCCGAGGGCGGCGGCATCCCGAGCCCGCGCATGAACACCGCGCCGAATTCCAACGGGACCGGGACCGCGTGCTGCACAGCCGCTGCTTCCGTCGTCTCGAATACAAAACGCAGGTCTTCGTCAATGGCACCGCCGACCACTATCGAACGCGCCTGACGCACACCCTCGAAATGACGGCCGTGGGCCGTACACTCGCTCGCGCGCTCGGCGCCAATCAGGATCTCGCCGAAACCATCGCGCTCGCGCACGACATCGGCCACAGCCCGTTTGGCCATGCAGGCGAAGAGGCGCTCAACGAGTTGATGGCGGATCACGGGGGCTTCGACCACAACCTCCAAAGCGTGCGCTGGGTCGAAGAACTCGAAGTGAGCTATCCCGACCATCCCGGCCTGAACCTCACATGGGAGGTGCGCGCCGGTCTCTACAAGCATCAGGCCGCTATTCCGAACTTTCTTGTGGATGGCCATCCGATCGGGCCACACCAGTATATCGAGGCGCAGATTGCCGATGTCGCGGACGACATGACCTACAGCGCGCACGATGTGGACGATGGCCTCGAGGCGGGCATTCTGACGGAGGCTCAGTTGCTGAAGACGGAGGCGTGGAAGCGCGCGGCGGCGCGGGTGAAGCAGCACTATGGCGACCTGCCCGAGGCCCAACGGCTTGCGGCGGGCATTCGCGCTCTGCTCGATATGCAGGTCGAAGATGTCCTGCTCCACAGCGAGCGCCAGCTCGCGCGCTACACCCCTCAATCGCCAGAGGACGTGATGCGCTGTCCGGAACGAGTTCTCTCCTACGGCCCGGAAATGCAGGCCATCATGCGAAAGTTTCGCACTTTTCTTTTCGAAAATATGTATTGGTCGCCCACGGTCGAAAAGGCGAACACGGAAGCGACCGCCATGATGCGAAAACTCTTTCTGCATTACATCGCCCACCCCGACGTGATGGGTCGAAAGGCGCGGGCGCGAATCGAAAAAGATGGCCTCTGGCGCGCCGCATGCGACTATCTATCCGGCATGACAGATCGCTACGCGCTTGATGAGTTTCACAAATTCGGATTGGTCGTGGGCCCCTGACTAAACACCGAACTGGCGCAGGCCCGCAAAAAAACGCTATAGAACACCGGCAACCGAGAACCCCGCGTAGAATATGATCCGAGAATCCATCGCCAAACTCGCAGACAACAAACCCCTCACGCGCGAGGAAGCCCACGCAACGCTGCGCGAAATCATGAGCGGCGAGGCGACTCCTTCCCAGATCGCGGCGTTCATCACGGCGCTCCGCATTCGCGGAGAGACGCCGGAGGTCATTGCGGGGAGCGCCCTGGCCATGCGCGAACACGCGACAGCCATTCATCCCCCCACAGGCACGGTCGTGGACACCTGCGGAACCGGCGGCGATGGCGCGCATACGTTCAACATCTCCACGGCTGCCGCGTTCGTCACCGCCGGTGGCGGCGTCGTGGTCGCCAAGCATGGCAATCGCAGTGTGTCGAGCAAGAGCGGTAGCGCCGACGTGCTTGAGGCGCTCGGAGTGAACATCAGTGTTTCGCCCGCGATCATGGAGACGTGCCTGCAGACCATCGGCATCGCCTTTCTCTTTGCGCCCAGCCTGCACCCGGCGATGAAGCATGCGATTGGCCCGCGGCGCGAGATCGGGATTCGAACGATCTTCAATATCCTCGGTCCCCTCTCCAACCCCGCGGGCGCGCGGCACGGCGTTATGGGGGTCTATCATCGCGACTTGGTTCTCACCATCGCGCGCGCGGCAACGGGCCTAAATGTCGAACACCTCTTCGTCGTCCATGGCCACGATGGCCTCGATGAAATCACGACGACCACCACCAGTTCCATCGCTGTCGCGCGCGGGGCCGATGTGCAGACGTTCGAGTTTGATCCGCGCGAATACGGAGTGCCGTTGGCGGATCCGACAGCATTGGCGGGGGGCGACCCCGCGCTGAACGCCCAGATCGTGCGCGAGGTCCTCGGCGGGAAACCCGGCGCGCCGCGCGACATCGTGTGCGTCAACGCGGCCGCCGCCCTAATCGCGGGGGGGAAAGCGAAGGATTTTGTAGAAGGCATTGCGCTGGCGCGCCATTCGATTGATAGCGGCGCTGCGCGGCAAAAACTCGACCAGTTGGTCGAAGCGACTCGCGCGTGATTTCGCAATCCCACAGCCCGACCTGCCGCCCATTCTTCGGACTTCGCCCGCATCCCGCGCGCCCCGATTCGCCGATGGACGTTCGCTCACCGGGAAACCACGCGCGATGACGGACAAGCCACTCGCCGATTTCTCCGGGCTGACGCCGGACGCCGTCCTCAATTGGGTTGAGGCTGCGCTTGGCCAACGCGCGACAAATATCTGCCGGCCATTGAGCAGCTATATCAACCGCGTCTATGACATCCAGATGGAGGACGGTTCATGGATCGTCGCGAAGTTTTACCGACCGGGGCGCTGGACGCGGGCCGCACTTCAGGATGAGCAGGATTTCGTTCGGGAACTGGCCGACGCCGAGATCCCGGTGATCGCGCCGATCCCCGGCGAGTCAGGGGCAACGCTGCACGATGCGAACGGGATGTTCTTTGCCCTCTTTCCCAAGCGAGGTGGCCGCCCACTCGAAGAGCCGGATTCGGCGCAATGGCTTGAGCTCGGCCGCTTGCTGGCGCGTTTGCACGTGGTGGGATCACAGCGCGCCGCGCGCCATCGCGTCGAACTCGGGCCGCTCACCTCCACGCGCAACCATCTCGAATTGATCCTGCAATCCGATTTCCCGACCCCTTCGGTGCGGCGGGAATATGAGCAGATGGCGATGGAAATCGTTCGAGAGATTGAGCCGCTTTTTCGCAGCATCGAGCGCGTGCGGATTCACGGAGATTGTCACCGCGCAAACATTCTGAGCCGTCCTCTCGCGCTCGGCGCTACAGAATCTGCGCCCTTTTTTCTGATTGATTTCGACGACATGGCCATGGGACCAGCGGTGCAGGACCTCTGGATGATCTTGCCCGGGCATGTGAAGGACAGCCGCGCGGAGCTCCATCTGCTCCTGGAGGGCTATGAGACCTTCCGCGATTTCGACGACTCCACTCTGCGCCTGATCGAACCCCTGCGCGCCATGCGGATGATCCATTTCACCGCGTGGTGCGCGCGGCAGCGACTGGACGGCGGGTTTGCCCGCATCGCGCCCGACTGGGGTTCCAGCGCATTCTGGCGCTCGGAAACCGCCGATCTGCAGCGGCAATTGCAGGAAATCCACGACTCGCTCTAGCGACAAGCCGATTGGCCTATTCCCCAAGCCGCCATTTCGTGCTAGAGTGGCCCCTCACCCTAGCTTGAGGAATACCACGATGGCCGAAAACGGAAAAAAACATTGGATCGGGTTCGATCTCGGCGGCACGAAAATGCTCTGCGTCTTGTTTGACCACAAGTTCAACGTAGTGGCCAGCATTCGCAAAAAGACCAAAGCCGAAGAGGGTGCGCCGGACAGTCTCGGGCGCATCATAGACATGATCGAGCGCGCGCTCGAAGAGGGCCATGTGGAACGCGAAGCGCTGGCGGGCATTGGCCTCGGATGTCCGGGCCCGCTGGACTTGGACAACGGAATCGTCATTCAAGCTCCCAACCTCGGCTGGGAAAATGTGGAGATCAAAAACATCCTCCAGAAGAAGTTCAAAACGGCTGTAGCCGTCGCCAACGATGTGGATGCGGGCACATATGGAGAATACCGCTTCGGCGCCGCTCAGAAGGCGCGATGTGTGGTCGGCGTTTTTCCGGGAACCGGCATCGGCGGTGGATGCGTCTATGAGGGCCGCCTGCTCCGGGGCAAGACAGGCTCCTGCTTGGAGATTGGTCACATGATGGTGTCGAACGGGAGCCGCCTGTGCGGATGCGGCCGACGCGGATGCCTCGAAACAGTGGCCAGTCGCCTCGCCATTGCGGCGGAATGCGCCATTGCGGCCTATCGCGGCGATGCCCCCATTCTTCAACAACTGGCAGGCACCGACATTGCGAAGATTCGAAGTGGAACCTTGGCCGAAGCGATCAAGAGCGGAGACAAGACCGTCGAAAAGATTGTCCGCCAGGCAGCCAAGCAACTCGGCCTCGGCGTCGGGAACATCATCAACATCTTGAACCCCGACATCGTGGTGCTCGGCGGCGGTCTCGTCGAAGCGATGAAGGACATCTTTTTGTCGGAAGTGAAAGATGCCGTGAGCAAGCGGGCTATGCCGGCGTTTGTGAAGGCTGCAGACATCGTCGCTGCGAAACTGGACGACTTGGCGACCGCCATGGGTGCAGCCGCGCTGGCGGCAGAAAGTAGCGAACACAAATAGAGACCTCGTCCATGGCCGATGTCACCAAATCTCAAGCCCTTCCTGCGGCACCGCGCCTGGTGGCGGTGATTGATGTGGGCTCCACTGCCATCCGCATGGAGATCGCTGAACTATGCCCCGAAACAGGTGTGCGCACACTCGAATCTCTTCAGCAGCCCGCTCGACTCGGCAAAGACACCTTCACCGTCGGGCGAATTCAGCAAGCGACCATTGAAGAATGCGTGCACATTCTCAAGGGATATCGGCGCATTATGGAGGAGTATGGCATCACGGCGCCGCATCAGATCGAAGCCGTCGCCACCAGTTCCGTGCGCGAGGCGGCGAATCGCGAAACTTTTCTGGACCGCATCTATATGGCGACCCAGATCAACATTGAGATCATCAGCGAGGCCGAGGCCACACGGCTCACCTACATGGCTGTGCAGGAAATCCTGGCGGCCGACCCCGACTTGAAGCGCGAAGGCGTGCTGGTGGTGGAGGTCGGCGGTGGCGATACAGAACTGCTTCTGGTGCAAGAGGGATCCATCACCTATTCCAACACATTCCGGCTCGGCACGCTTCGCATTCGCGAAACCCTCGGCACTCAAAACACATCCCCCCAGCGCGCCCTCGGCACGCTGCAAAAACAGATTCAGATAACCGTGGACCAGATTCATCGGAGCATCCCGATGGGGCGAATGCCTCACCTGGTCGCGCTCTCCGGTGAAGCGCGCTTTGCGGCGAGCCAACTGGCGCCGGATTGGCGACAGACCAAGCTCGCCCGGATCGACCCCAAGGCGTTTGCCACATTTGCTCGCAAGGTGGCGGGCCAATCTCCCGATGGGCTCGTGCGCACCTATCGCATGAATTATCCTGATGCCGAGGCGCTCGGCGCCGCGCTGCTCGCATTCGCGCAATTCGCCCGCGTTTTCAACGTGGAGAATATCCTCGTCCCCAAGACCAGTCTCCGCCACGGCTTGCTTCAGGAAGCCTTGACCGGTGGCGCGTGGACGCCGGAGTTCATGGCGCAGGTCGAGCACTCGGCGATCGCGCTCGGCGCGAAATATGGGTTCGACGAAAAACACGCGCGCCAAGTCGCCGATCTCGCGCTGCAGCTCTACCGCGCCTTGCAGAGCGATCACATGCTGCCTCCCCGCTACGAGCTCTTCCTCCGACTCGCCGCCCTACTCCACGAAATCGGCCTGTTCGTCAGCAATCGAGGCTATCACCGCCACTCGATGTATCTGATTATGAATAGCGATCTATTCGGCCTCTCCCACGAGGATCGCCTCATCGTCGCCATGCTCGCGCGCTATCACGGCCGAACGACGCCCCAACCGCACCATGAAGGCTTTGCAACCTTGACTCGGGATGCCCGGCTCGCCATCAGCAAGCTGGCCGCCATTTTGCGCGTGGCCGATGCGCTCGATCGCAATCGCATGCAGCAGGTGCAGGACATTCGCTGCACGCGCGAGGAGGGCCACTTCATTGTCTGGGTGAGCGACGTGGAAGACCTCACACTCGAACGCCTCGCGCTGAAGGAAAAGGAGTCGATGTTTGATGACGTGTATGGAATGAAGGTCGTCTTCCGCACCGAAAATAGTTTCGAAGGAGTGGCCCCCGATGTCTAACCCCATTAGTGCAGCGCCCGAAGCCGAGGCGCGGCTCTTCAGCCGCGAATTGAGCTGGTTGGCATTCAATCACCGAGTCTTGGAGGAAGCGCTCGATGCCGATAACCCGCTCTTGGAACGGCTAAAGTTTCTCTCCATCGTCTCTTCCAATTTGGACGAGTTTTTCATGGTGCGCGTCGGCGGCCTGCAGGTCCTCAACGGCGCGAGCCGTCGCGAGCGCGACCCGTCTGGATTGAACCCGGAGAAGCTACTCGCCGAAATCAGCCAGCGCGTCCACGCAATGGTTGAGGCGCAATACACCTGCTTTCGCGATGAAATTGTGCCTCAGATGCACCACGCGAAGATTCGGCAACACGACGAAACGGCGCTCACCCCCACGCTCTACGATTACGTCCAGAATCTCTTTGAGCGCGAGATCTATCCCGCTCTCAGCCCCCTCTCCCTCGGCGATCCAGAGCGAATCCCATTGATCCCCGGCCTCACCATGCACCTCGCCGTTCGCCTCAGGCCGGCCAAGGGAAAGAAGACGCCCCGCCACGCGGTGGTGACCCTGCCTCGCAAACTCGGACGATTCATCACGCTGCCGATTGACGAAGGGCACAACTACCTCCTCATGGAAGACGTGGT
>WBZO01003310.1_pt1 | contig 19059 bp, 17 predicted proteins | sample 5204261 | NCBI WGS metagenome assembly WBZO01 (sample SAMN12412400, study PRJNA552823) | activated sludge metagenome | isolation source: activated sludge from anammox sidestream of wastewater treatment plant... | place: USA: North Carolina | collected 2017-09
CCACGTCTATCCCGTATTCGGCGGCCACGGCCGCGAACCAGCGGGCGTCGTGGGCGTACCAGGCCCGGCGGATCATGTCCTCCCGGGTTTTCGGGTCGAGTTGCGAGCTGTCCATCCATCCCTCCTGAGTGTTGTGTGGAAATGCGAAGAGCCCGGGCAGACCGCGAGGAGTGCGGTCCTTCCGGGCTCTGGGTTCACGACCTCTGGCCTCCAGGTGCTGGTTAGCGGCGCATGCGGGCGTCAGCCATCGGCGCCTCCTCCGTGGGCCTCTCCCACGGGATCTGGTGTACTCGCCGGCACCTGCGGCAGAGGATCTCCACCCCTCCCGGGGCGATCCGCGCGACCAGGTTGCCGCACAGGCAGCGCTCGTCCTTGTGCAGGGATGCTTTCGTCGTTCGAAGGTGCATGGGGTGCCTCGCGAAGGGAATCGATGTACAGGTGGCCCCACGCTTCGACCCGCGCGCGGTCCAGCTCACCGTCGAGCGCGAGGTGGTGAACGAGGTCGAACGTGAAGCCGATTGCCATGAAGTGCCACGCAGCGATGCGCGGGTCGATGTCTTTGCGCGCGAGGCCGCGAGCCTGCGCCGTGGCGATCAGCCCGGCGATGACGTCGACCATGCCCGTGAAGTTCGCGGAGATGGCGTCGCGCACGTCGGGGTCGTCGGCATCGCCAAGGGCCTGAAACCAGAGGCGGGCATAGGATGACCGGCCCTGGAGGTGGTCGTAGTACTCCTGCCCGAGCAGGCGGATGGCTTCGAGCGGGTCGGAGGAGCGCTGCGCCCGTTCCGCCCAGAGCGCCTGTAACCGCGGGCCGGCGTTGCGGAGGGTCGCCAGGTAGAGATCGCGCTTGCTGGGAAAGTAGCGGTAGAGGGCCGACGCCGATACACCCGCCGCGCGCGCGACCTGCTCGGTGCCGGAGTTGGCGTAGCCTGATTCGGCGAACACGCTCTGGGCGCTTTCGAGGATGAGTCGCTTGCGTTCGGCGGCGGGTCGCTTGGGTGCTCGTTGTCGCATCGGACCGCAGTGAGAAGTGAGTTGCTATTCACAATAATCAGATTTCCCGGACGTGTCAACCCCGTTTCGCCCCCAGCCGCCGTCGCCGCGCTATCCTTTGGGCGCGCCCGGTTCAGCGCGGTTCAACCTGGGAGGGACCAATGGAGTCAGTCGAACCCCGCCAGGGCGGCCAAGCGGTGGAACTGCATCACGAGCGGCTCAGGGCGGCTCTCGACCTTGCGCTGCTCCCCGAATCGACCGCCGGCGTGGCGCCGCTCGATCGCCTGACAGGCCAGGATCGCGCTCAGGAGGCGATAGCCTTCGGGCTCGGGATCGCCGCTGAGGGCTATAACGTGGCCATCTCCGGGCTGCCGGGATCGGGCCGGACCACCGCCGCCCACCAGCTCGTCAACGCGGCGGCGGCCGGCGCGCCAAGGGGCCGGGACTGGGTGTACCTGCACAACTTCACCGACCCGGCGCATCCCCGGGCGGCCGCGCTCCCCGCGGGGCTCGGTGCGCGGTTGCAGCGCGACCTCGCCCGCCTTGCCGAAGCGTGCCGGAAGGAGATCCCGCAGGCATTCGAAAGCGACTCCTACCAGGAGCGAGTAAAGGAGGTCCTGGAGCCACTCGACAAGGCGCGGGAAAAAACCGTCGACGACATGCAGCGCGCGGCCTCCAGCCAGGGCTTCGCCGTCAACTTGACGCCGATGGGCTTCGTGATGGTGCCGCTGGGGCGCGACGGCCGGCCGCTCACCCCGGAGGTGCTGTCGGGCCTGCCGCAGGACCTGCGCGAGCAGATCGAAAAGCGCGGCGAGTTTGTCGAGGGCCTGATCGAGCAAGCCATGCGCGACCTCCGCAAGATCGACGCGTCCGCACGCGAGGCGGTAACCCGGCTGGACGAGGACGTGGCGAGGTTCGTCGTCGCCCACATCATCGAAGAGCTGACCGAACGCTACGATCCGTATGACCTTGGGGCTCACCTGAAGTCTATCCAGGATGACATCATGGCGAACCTGGCCCAGCTGAAGCAGCTCACCCAGGTCGCCCTCAGCCAGTTGCCAGCCCACCTCATCGCCGAGGTCACGGCCGAACGAGAGGCGCTCCTGCGCCGCTATGGCGTGAACCTGCTGGTGTCGCAATCCGAGGGGGGCCAGGGCGCGCCCGTGGTGGAAGAGCGCAACCCGACCTATCACAACCTCCTGGGGCGGATCGACTACGAAGCGCATTTCGGGTCGTTGACGACGGACTTCAGCCACATCCGGCCGGGCGCGCTCCACAAGGCGAACGGCGGCTACCTCCTCCTCCAGCTCGAAGACGTGCTGTTCGACCCGCGGGCATGGCTGATGCTGAAACGTACCCTGAAGACGCGCGAGCTCCGCGTGGAGGGCATCGGCGATCTGTTGACGCCGATGCCGGCCGTGAACCTCAGCCCCGAGGGGGTACCGTTCGCGGGGAAGGTGGTCCTCATCGGTGAGCCGTTGACGATGGCGCTGGTCGAAATGCTCGACCCCGAGTTCGGCCGGCTCTTTAAGGTGCGTGCCGATTTCGAGCCGGACGCACCCTTGGACTCCGAAGGGATTGGCGCGCAGGTCCAGTTCGTCCGGCGCATTGCCGACGAATGCGGGATGCGGCCGTACACGCGTGATGCGCTCGCGGAACTCCTGCGGTTCAGCACGCGCCTCGCGGGCCGGCAGGACCGGCTGAGCACGCGTTTCGGCGAAATCAGCGACCTGTGCCAGGAGGCAGCCCACCTCGCATCGAGCAATGGCTCCGCCACGATCGACCTCGCGCACGTCCTGAGCGCCCTCGAAGGCCGGCGGGGGCGGGCGAGCATGATCCCCGATCGTCTTCGGGAGATGATCATCGAAGGCGTCCGGCGCGTGGAGACTGAGGGCCTGGTGGCCGGCCAGGTCAACGGGCTCGCGGTGTACCAGGTGGGCGCACACGCGTTCGGCACGCCAATGCGGATCAGCTGCCAGACCGGCGTGGGCCGCCGTGGAGTCATCGCCATCGAACGGGAGGTCGAGCGCAGCGGCGCCATCCACAGCAAGGGTGTGCTGGTCCTCAACGGCTACCTGACCGGTACATTCGGCCGCGAACGGCCGCTCACGTTCACCGCCAGCCTCACGTTCGAGCAGAGCTACGACGAAGTAGAGGGCGACAGTGCGTCCTGCGCGGAGCTCATCGTCATCCTTTGCGCCCTGGCGGGCTTGCCGATTCGCCAGGACATCGCTGTGACCGGCTCGGTCGACCAGTTCGGACGCATCCAGGCGGTCGGAGGCGTGACTGAGAAGGTCGAGGGGTTCTTCGATGTCTGCGCGGCCCGGGGGCTTACGGGCACCCAGGGCGTGGTGATCCCGGCGCCGAACGTTGTGCACCTGACGCTGCGTCCCGATGTGGTGGACGCTGTCCGCGAAGGGCGGTTCCACATCTGGGCCGCGGACCGCGCCGAAGAGGCGATCGAACTCCTCACGGGTGTCCCGGCCGGCGTGCAGGATGGGCTTGGCAATTACCCCGTCGGGACGGTGTTCCAGCAGGTCACGGTCGCCCTCGAGGAGTTGAGTGCCGCCGTGGAGCAAAAGGACGAGAGCGCCTGACTTCGTGGCGCGGAGTCACGGGGCGCGGCTGGCCGCCTGCTGCGCCCGCCGTTCCTCTCCGAGGCGCAGTAGCTCCTCGGGGTCCTGGCCTTCCACGTGCATGAATTGTGTTCGCCACGCGTCCGTGTGCCATCGGAACGGCGTCTGGACGGTCGTCCGCGGGGCCCGGGCGGACTCGAGCAGGTCGAATGCCATGGCCACGATGGCCGACTGCATCGGGAGATCGTAGGGAGCTCCGCATGGGTTCCCGAGCGGGAAATCGGTGAAGAGGAACCGTGGCACGCCGCACTGCTCGACGATGTCCCGTGCCGAACCGAGCACGACCGTCGGGACTCCCGCCTGTTCGAGATGCCGGGCTGCCAGACTCACGGTCTGGTGACAGACCGGTCAGAGGGCGACGAGGAGTACCGCGTCAACGCCGTCCTCCCGGCACAGCCTCAGCAGCTCCGGAGCGTCAACCTCGTTGGTCTTGCGCTGGCTGTACTCGGTCGGCAGCCCGTAGTACCGGGGCGAAAGCGACCCGATCCTGCCCGCGGCAGCGGCCTCCTGGAGGCGGTGGATCGGGAGGTACGAGTCCAGGTCGTCCGTGTGGGTCGCGACCTTGTCCCACGACCGGTGCTGCGTGTAGAGGCGTTCGGGCGGCGGATCGGTGGGCGCCGAAAACACCACTTTCGGGAGCGTGAACGGCGCGGGTTCGACCTCGCTCTCGACGATGCTGGCGGTGGTGACGAGCCCGATGCGCGCTGTGGCGAGCGGTTTTCGGAGCGGCGCGAACGGCGCGTCCTGGTGGTAAGCCCACCGGTAGGGGTTGGTGTATCCCTGGGCGGCGTAGTACTCGCGGGACTTGTCGATGTAGCTCACGAAGATGCGATGGTCCGGATGGATGGTATCGGCCACGTGCGGCTCCTTCTGTCCGACCGCATTACACCACATCGCGGATGGCTCGATGCCCGGGCCGGTCGCACGACGCGCGCATGCCTTCACGCTCGGTCTGCTATATTGTCAAGCCCGGACTCACCACCGGGCCGCGCACCCCCGCGCGACGGAGGCCCCAATGGCACGCGCTATCTGGCGAGGCACAATCAGCTTCGGGATGGTCAGCATCCCGGTCCGCCTCTTCACCGCCACAGAAAGCCAGGACATCACGTTCCGGCAGCTGCACGCCGCCGACAACAGCCCGATCCGGCTGGTCAAACGCTGCTCCACCGACGGAAAGGACCTTGAACCCGACGAGATCGTGAAAGGGTACGAGTACGGCAAGGATCGCTTCGTCCTGATCGACGAGTCGGACCTGGAGAAGCTGCCGATCCCCAGCAAGCATACGATCTCGCTGACAGCGTTCGTCGATGCCCACGAGATCGACCCGATCTACTACGAGAAGGGCTACTACGTTGAACCCGAAGAACTCGGGCGCAAGCCGTTTGCCCTGCTCGTGAAGGCGCTTGAGGAGAAACGGCTGAGCGCGGTGGCCAAGATCGCCATCCGCACCAAGGAGCGCCTTTGCGCGCTGCGCCCCAAAGACGGCGGCCTCGTCCTCGAAACCCTCTACTTTGCCGACGAGATCCGCAAGCCCGAGTCTGAGCCGCAGGAGCTGGCCGTCTCCGATGCCGAGATGAAGGTCGCCTATGCCCTCATCGACCTGCTCCACGAACCGTTCGACGCCGCGGCCTACCGCGACGAGTATCGCGACGCACTGATGTCCATCATCGAGGCGAAGCTCGAGGGGCACGAGTACGTGGCGCCGGCCGAACCCGCCGCGGCAAGCCCGGCGGTTGACCTGATGGCTGCGCTCAAGGCGAGCGTGGAGGCGGCGAAGAAGCGCAAGGCGGCATCTCCCGAACCCGAGCTCACGGCGCAACCAGCCGTTCGCGGCCGAAAAAAGACACCCGTCGCACCCTGACGATGCCTGCCGACGGGCTGGACGAGTACCGCCGAAAACGCGACTTCCGCCGCACTCCCGAACCGGACGGCGCCATGACGCCGGAGGCTGCCGGGCCGCTCCGGTTCGTGGTCCATAAGCACGCGGCCTCGCGCCTCCACTACGACATCCGCCTCGAACTCGACGGCGGGCTGAAGTGCTGGGCCTTGCCGAAAGGCCCGTCCGCGGACCCCGCGGAGCGACGTTTCGCTGCCCGCACCGAAGACCATCCGCTTGAGTATGCGGGTTTCGAAGGCGTCATCCCGAAGGGGGAGTACGGCGCCGGCCCCAGCCTCATCTGGGATGCAGGCACGTTCTCGCCGGACGACAAGGGCCACGTGTTCTGGTGTGACCGGGCAGGGGCCGAGGCCCAACTTCGCCGCGAGATCGCCTCGGGAAAAGTGTCGCTCACCTTCAGGGGGAAGAAGCTCAAAGGTTCGTGGGCGCTGGTCCGCACGAAGGACGATGGCAGCCAATGGCTGATGCTGAAGCACCGCGACGCGGCCATCCAGGAGGCGGACAGCCTGCTCGACGACGAGCGTTCCGTGGTATCGGGCAGCACGCTTGCCGACCTTCGAGCGGCGGGAGGGGCCATCTCCGGGCCAACCAGGGACTGGTCCTTCAGTCCGGCGAGCCTGCCGGGGGTCCGGCCCGCCGAGCTCGCCCACATCGGCCCCATGCTGGCGGCCGCAGCCCCGATCCCGGCTGACTCCGGGTATTCGTTCGAGCCGAAACTCGACGGCATCCGCGCCATCGCGTACCTCGACGGTGCGGCGGTGGAACTGCGGTCCCGCGGAGGGCACGACATCACCGCTGGATATCCCGGTATCGTCTCGTCCGTTCGCTTGCAGCCGGCTGCGAACGCGGCCCTCGATGGCGAGATCGTCGCCATAGACCCGAGCGGCAGGCCGTCGTTCGAACTGCTCCAGCAGCGGATGAACCTCCAGGACCCGGCAGACATCGCCGCCGCCGAACGGGATATCCCGGTGGTGTTCTTCGTCTTCGACATCGTCCACCTGGACGGTTTCAGCCTGGAGCGCGTCCCGCTCCGCGACCGGCGGGAGGTCCTCGCGCGGGTGTTGTTGCCCACGGCCCGGCTTTCACAGGTAACCACGATCCCGGCCTCGCAGGATGATGCCTTCGAAGCAGCCGTAGGGGCCGGGTTCGAGGGCATCATCGCCAAGCGCGATGACAGCCGCTACGAAGCGGCCAGGCGAAGCACCGCCTGGTTGAAACGCAAGGCGCTGGACCGTGACACCTTCGCCATCGGGGGATGGACCGCGGGCACGGGCCACCGCCGGGGAAGCTTCGGCGGGCTCATCATCGGCGAGTGGGCCGATGGGCAGCTCCAGTACCGGGGCAAGGTGGGCGGCGGATTCACCGATGCCGAAGCCGCGTCGATCCGCGCGCAGCTCGATACCATCCCCCACACGGACTCGCCGTTCTCCGGGCCAACCCCCGACGACCGCTCCGCACACTGGGTGGAGCCTCGGCTCCGCCTCCTGGTCGAGTACGCGAACCGGACATCCGCCGGAGTGCTGCGCGCGCCCGTGTTCAAGGGTCTGGTCGATGACTCCGGGCGCGTCGCTTCCGCGGTCCCGGCATCCAGCACGGCCCGGCCGGACGAGGCCGGTGTCAGCGCCCAGCTCGATCGCCTGAAGCAGCGGGGGGCCATCGAGGGCCCAGGCTGGAGCATCCCGCTCACCAACCTGGACAAAGTCCTCTGGCCCGCCCCGGGTTCGCCCCGGGCATACACGAAGCGCGACCTCCTCCGCTACGCCGCCGAGGTCTTCCCGTTCCTCCGGCACCACATTGCCGACCGACCGCTGACGCTCCTGCGCTTCCCCGATGGCATCGAAGGCCCAAAGTTCTACCAGAAGCATTGGGAGTCCGACCTCCCTCCGTTCGTCGAGACCGTCGAGATGTACTCCGACGGCGAGTCGCGAGACCAGCAGGCACTCCTCTGCAACAACCTGCCGACCTTGCTCTGGCTCTGCCAGGTCGCCGACCTCGAATGGCACGCCACGCTTTCCCGCATCGTCTCCGCACCGGATGGAGCCCGGCTGCCCGCCACATTCACGGGGTCGGCAGCCCGGCTGGAAGAGTCGGTGCTCAACTACCCCGACTTCATGCTCTTCGACCTCGACCCCTACATCTATGCGGGCACGGAGCGCCCGGGAGACGAGCCACAGCCAAACGAAGCAGCATTCGGGCGGACTGCCGAGGTCGCGCTCCACCTCAAGGAGATCCTGGATTCGCTCGGGCTCACCGGATTCATCAAGACCTCTGGCGCGACCGGCCTCCACGTCTTCGTCCCGCTCGTGCGGCAGTTCGACTTCAGCATCGTGCGGGCGGCTGCGAACACCATTTGCCTCGAGTTGCTTTCGCGCAGGCCGAAGGACGTGACGATGGAATGGTCGACCGGCCGCCGCACGGGGAAGGTGTTCCTGGACGCGAACCAGAACGCGCGGCACAAGAACCTTGCGGTGGCCTTTTCGCCGCGCGCAAAGTCCGGGGCTCCGGTCTCGATGCCACTGCGTTGGCCCGAGGTGGCGTCCAGCAGCCCGCGGCAGTTCACCATGGCGACGGTCCCCGGGCTCCTGCGCGAGCGTGGGGACGCATGGCAGGGGATCTTCGATGCGAAGCAGGACCTGCACGCACTCCTGGGCCTCTAATCGCGACACGATTTGTCGCGATCCGGGGGTACCATCCGGGTATGGAACCCGTTCGGTGCGCAATTGCTAAAGGACTATATCCCTTGTTCGGATGGTGCTAGGATGAGAGCCGGAACGACTTTCGGGGCAGCCATGGAACACACAACCCGCCATGGACAGGCACGCGCCGGCGCACTCGCCAGGATGCTCACCGGCGCGCCGGACGTATCGGTCGACCAGCTGAGCGCGCTGGTCTGCGGCATCCTCGATGCGGCCGGCATCCCTGCCGAGCGCCGCGTGGAAGTGCTGGGTGGAGCGCTCGTCACGGAGGCGGTACGCCCGCACTGGGGAGCCGCGCCATCGCCCGAAGCAGCGCACGAGGCGCTGCGGGCATCCGACCCGGAGTTGGCGGAGGCTGTCGAGGCCCTGTCCGTCCTGCTCCTCGGGCGCGCCGAAAGCCGCGAAACCGCGCGGGCCATTATCTCCGCGTTCGAAGACCTCCTGCGCGGCCGCCCCTAGGCCCTGTCGCCCGCCTCGAATTCCCGCGCCTGCTCCGAGATCATGGTCGCGCCGGGCGGAACGTCCTTGCGGATAAGGCAATGCGCACCAATCGTCGCCTGCTCCCCGATCGTGACGCCGTGGAGCACGGTTACGCTGGTGCCGATGTAGGTGGCTGCGCCAATCGCGATGGCCCCCTGCTTCCGCGGCCGGCGCGCCTTCAGGGGGCCGGCACCGACATCGAAGCTCGTGATCAGGTTCGAGCGCATCCCGAGCGAGACATAATCTCCAATGGTCACCCGGTCGGCCAGGTCAACCAGGACGTCGGTACCGATGTAGACATCGTGCCCAATGGTCAGGTTCGAGAAGTCGCCCGCGGCGTTCATCACGTGGAGCGGGCCATGGATCGTCGCCCGCTCGCCCACCGCCGCGCCATACTCTCGCAGGAGTGGAGCGCAGTCGGTGGTCCGCCGCAGTTCCATTGCGATGCCCTCGATGCCATCGCGGAGGTAGACCACGCGCCGCCGCCACCGTCGCAGGGCGTTGAGCACCGGTTTCCCGGGCAGGAGCCATGGGCGAAGGACCAACCGAACCCGCTGGATGTCCAGGGCTACCTCCCAAACACTCGAAGTACTGCCGGGGCAGCATAGCCCTCGCCGACCCGGTCCCGCGAGCGCGGCCGCGGCTCGCCTCTAGATGACGGTCGGCGCCTGGTATTCACCGAAGACTTCGCGCATCGCCCCGCAGATCTCGCCGAGGGTGGCGTAGGACCGGACGCACTCGATGATCGGGGGCATCAGGTTTCCGTCCCCGCGGCAGGTGTCCTTCAACGTTTCCAGCGTCGCCGCGACCGCGGCGCCATCGCGCTCCTGCCGGTGGTGGGCCAGCCGCTTGAGCTGGTGCTCCACGAGCCGCTTATCGACCGAGAAGATGGATGGACGCTGCTGGCCGCCATCCTGGTATTCGTTCACGCCGACCACTATCTCGCGGCCGGCGTCGACGTCGCGCTGGAACCGCCAACTCGCTTCGGCGATCTGGGTCTGCATCCAGCCCGATTCGATCGCGGCCACGGAACCTCCCATCCTCGCGATCTGGTCCATGAACTCTTCCGCCTGGCGCTCCAGCGCATTCGTCAGGTGTTCGATGAAGTAGCTGCCGGCCAGGGGGTCGACGGTGTCGGCCACGCCGGTCTCGTGCGCGATGATCTGCTGGGTCCGCAGGGCGATGCGCTGGGCCTCGTCGGTCGGCAGCGCAAGGGCTTCATCGAAGCAGCTCAGCGCGATGCTCTGGACACCGCCGATGACTGCCGCCAGCGACTGGATGGCCGCGCGCACGATGTTGTTCTCGGGCTGCTGCGCCACCAGTGTGCTCCCGCCGGTCTGCGTATGCGTGCGCAGCATCATCGAGCGAGCATCCTGCGCGCCGTACTGCTCCTTCAGGAGGCGCGCCCAGAGACGCCGCAGGGCACGGTACTTCGCGATCTCCTCGAAGAAGTTGTTGTGGGTGTTGAAGATCCAGCTGATGCGCGGGGCGAACTCATCCACCGCGAGCCCGCGCTCGAGGGCGGCATCCATGTAGGCGCGGGCGTTGGCGAACGAAAAGCCGATCTCCTGGGCGGCGGTCGCGCCCGCGTCACGGATGTGATACCCGCTCACGCTGATGGTGTTCCACTGCGGGACATTCCTGGCGCAGTACGCCATGATATCGGCCGCCAGCCTCACGCTCGGCCCGGGCGGGAAGATGTACGTGCCCCGGGCGACATACTCCTTCAACACGTCGTTCTGGACCGTGCCGTTAAGCTTTTCGGCGCTCACGCCCTGTTTCTCCCCGGCTACCACGTACATCGCCAGCATCACGGCCGCAGGAGCGTTGATGGTCATGCTCGTGGACACCCGGTCCATGGGGATTCCGTCGAAGAGCGTTTCCATGTCGTAGAGCGAGTCGATCGCGACGCCGACCTGGCCGACCTCGGCGATGGCCATCGGGTCATCCGAGTCATAGCCCAGCTGGCTGGGCAGGTCGAACGCGACGGAGAGGCCCGTCTGGCCCTGGCTCAGCAGGTAGCGGAACTTCTGGTTCGACTCTTCGGCAGTGCCGAAGCCGGCGTACTGGCGCATCGTCCAGTGGCGCCCACGGTACATGGTGGGCTGAACCCCGCGGGTGAACGGGTATTCCCCCGGAAAGCCGAGATCGCGCAGGTAATCGAACCCGGCGATATCGAGCGGCGTGTAAAGCCGCTCCACCGGCTGGGAACTCGTCGCGAACGACTCATCGCGCTCGGGCTGGCGCTGCAACGTCTTCGCCAGCGGCCCCTCCTCCCACGCATGCACCGCGCGCGAAAGCTGCGTCAGCGCCTCGGGCGAGAAGAGGCTCGGTTGGGTGGCGTTCCGGTCAGACATCGAAACCTCCGGAGAAGGCATGGGCGCCCGATGGGACGCGAAGGTGACTCCAGTATACGGGGGACGGTGCTGCGGGCCTCAGGCCCGGTCGAGTATTGCCCGCGCTTCCGCGGCCACCGCGTCCAACGGAACCACCCGCGTTTCGCCCGAACGCCGGTCGCGAAGCTCGACGCCGCCCTTTTCCAGCGCGCGCGGGCTCACCGTAATCCGGACGGGCATGCCCAGGAGGTCGGCATCCTTGAACTTGATCCCCGCGGAGTCCTCGCGGTCGTCAATGAGGAGCGAGAGCCGCTGCTCGCCGAGCCGTTCTTCGAGCCTGGCGAGTGTCTCGGTGACCGCCGGCTGGTCGAGGTTGAGGGCAACGATATGCACGTCATAGGGGCTGACGTCCGGGGGCCAGGTGATGCCGTTGTCGTCGTGGTTCGCTTCGATGACGGCCGCGAGCATCCGCTCGACGCCGATGCCGTAGCACCCCATCACGCAGGGCTTCCGGTCTCCCGACTCGTCCAGGTAGTGCACGCCAATAGCCTCGGAGTAGATGGTCCCGAGTTTGAAGACATGGCCCATCTCCATCCCCCGGCGCACATCGAGTGCGGTGCCGCAGGTGGCGCAAGCGTCTCCGCGGCGGGCAAGCGCGACTTCAGCGACCACGTCCGCGGTCCAGTCGCGTCCATGGTTCGTGTTCACGAGGTGGTAGTCGGCCTCATTCGCCCCGGCGGCCAGGTTCGGCGCTTGGACGGCGCTCGGGTCGGCGACGATGGGCATCCCCTTCAACCCCACCGCCGACGCCGACCCCGCCACCAGCCCGAGGGCGCGGACCATCGCCTCGTCCATGGGCTCGACGTCCTTCGCTTTGAGGGCGTTCTTCAGCTTCACCTCGTTCACGTCCAGGTCTCCCCGGATGGCGACGAACACGGGCTTTCCATCGGCCTTGTAAAAGACTGCCTTGACCGTCTGGCGCGGCTCGATGGCCAGGAAACGCGCGAGGTCGGCGATGGTGCGCTGGCCAGGCGTATGCACGCGTTCCATCGGCAATGCTTCGCCCCCGACAGCCGGCGGCGGCGTGAACTCTGCCTTCTCGGCGTTGGCCGCGTATCCACAGCCGGGACAGAGCAGCACCTCATCCTCCCCGTCATCGGTCAGGAAGACGAACTCCTGGCTGTCCTTCCCGCCGATGGCCCCGGAGTCGGCGGCCACCGGAATCACCGGTACGCCCGCGCGGCGGAAGATACGGACGTAGGCATCGAAGGCTGCGTCGTAACTTGCATCGAGCGTGTCCCAGCCCGTGTCGAAGCTGTATGCATCCTTCATGGTGAATTCGCGGAGGCGGACGAGGCCGCCCCGGGGGCGCGGCTCATCGCGGAACTTGGTCTGGATCTGGTAGAGGGTGACCGGCAGGTCGCGGTAACTCTGGACGTGCCGGGAGGCAAGGAGGCTCATGCCTTCTTCGTGCGTGGGGCCGAGGACGAAGCCGCGTTCCTTGCGGTCGGCGAGCCGGAACAAGGTCTGTCCCATGGCCTCGGCCCGCCCTGTCTGCTCCCACATTTCGATGGGGTTGAGGGCCGGGAGGTGGACCTCCTGGGCGCCGCTCAGGTCCATCTCCTCGCGGATGATTGCCTCGATGCGGCGCAGAACACGCCAGCCAACGGGTGTGAACGAGTACAAGCCAGCGGCGAACGGCGTGACAAGCCCGGCGCGAAGCAGGAGTTTGTGGCTCGCGAGTTCCGCCTCGGACGGCGGTTCGCGGAGCGTCTTCAGCATCAGCTTGCTCATGCGCATGTGCGGGCTCCAGGTGAGGGGTGTGGATGAACGTTGCGGCTCGCCCTGCATTGCGGTCAAGCGCGGCGGGGCTGATCGAGGTCGACAGAGTCGATCACCAGGGTCACGGGTCCGTCATTCACGAGGCTGACCGCCATCTCGGCGCCGAACACACCACGCGCGCAACGCAGGCCGGTGCTTTCGATCGCCTCGCAAAAGTGCTCGTAGAGGGGCAGCGCGGTCGGGCCCGGCGCCGCACGGTCGAACGACGGCCGCCGACCACGGCGCACATCGCCGAGCAGTGTGAACTGGCTGATGCACAACACCTCGGCGCCCGCCTCGAGCGGAGAGCGGTTCATCCGCCCCAGGTCGTCCTCGAAGACGCGCAGGCCCGCGACCTTTCCGGCCATGCGGTCCACCGACTCGAGCGTGTCATCGAGGGCAATGCCGGCGAGCACCACGAGCCCGGGCCCAATCGCTGCCACGCGCGCACCGGCGACTTCGACCGATGCCGAGCGGACGCGCTGCACGACGACGCGCATCAGGAGGCGCAGTTGGGGGGCGTGAGCGGCACGACGAGCCGGGCGCGCTGGAAGAGCCGATCGCGAAAGCCGGGATCGCGGCAGAGGCCACCCATCCCGTCTCCCGATTCCATGATCGCTCGCATGGTGACGCCGTGGATGAGCGCGTGCAGGGCATCGGTCGCGACATCGGCCGTGTCGGCATCGAAGGCGGCGGTGAAGTGTGCATGGATCGTCCGCCGCCATACGGCCCGTGACTCTTGCTGGAGAGCGGAGGCGGTGTCGTCGCCGGCGAGCGCCTCGCAGCTCATCAAGCGCATGACCTCGTGGTTGTCAGCGATGAAGTTCAGTGTTTCGTCGGTGAGTTCCCTGAGGTGTTCTTCGGTCATTTGTGCGGCTGGCTGCAGGGCGCGGATGTTGCGGCCCGCCGGGACCTGCCAGAGCGCATCGAGGAGGTGCCGCTTGCTGGGGAAGTAGTAGAAGATCGCCGCGTCGGTGACCCCACAGCGGGCGGCAATGGACTTCACTGTGGTGGTATCGAAGCCGTCGCGCGCGAAGAGTTCGAGGGCGGCACGCAAAATGCGCGACCGCGTTTCGTCGCGCCCCCGGTGCGGGTGGGGCGGGAGTCCGTCGATCTCCCCCGGCTGTGCCTTCATGGGCCGTACCGCTCACCCGCATCCAGGGCGATCTCGATGAGCCGCCGGATACGTACCCGGAAGTAGTCCTGCCGGATGATGTCCGGAGCATCGGCGCCATAGGCCAGCACCACATCCCAGAGTGCACCCGCCAGCAGATGCCAGCTGAGGTCGGCGACGGTGGACGCTCCCTCACCGAAGGCGGACCGTGCAACTTCGGTGAGTTCGGCCAGATAGCGCCGTTCCGATTCTACGAGGTAGCGGATTGGCTCGGGCCGTCCGAGCAGTTGCTCGCGCAGCAGCAAACGGATGAACCCGGCGTCCTGGGCCCACCACCAGAACCGTTGCTCCATGAAGGCAGCAACGGCCTGCCGGTCGGCACCGCCGGCCGGCGGTGTGGTGTCGTAATCCGGCTCGACGAGGAGCGCCTGGTAAATCTCGGACTTCGAGCGGAAGTGGTAGTGGATCGCGGGGTCCGAGATACCGCAGTGACGCGCGATCATGCGGACTGACGTGCCAGCGTAGCCGTGGTTGGCGAAGAGTTCGCGGGCGGCATCGAGGATGCGATGCCGGGTGCCGTTCGCGTTCTCCGCTCGTTCGGCTGCCCGGCGAGGCTGAGCAGGGCGGGCCATATGGCGAGGAGTATAGGCGCGAGCCCGGCGCCCGAACAGCCTTCGGGTCAGAGCGTCTGTGTGAAGCGGTTCACGAAGCGGCCGGGGTTTCCGACGATGGCATTGGCGCGGGGTTGGAAGCCGGTGGCGCTGCTGTCCCGGCCGGGGCGCTGTCCGGCTGCGGCTCGCTGGTCGTGTCGCTTATCGCCGACGACTTGTTGCGGCTATCGGTGACATACCAGCCACTGCCTTTGAAAACGACGGGGGGAGCATGGAGCACACGCTTGGCCGTGCTCTTGCCGCACTCCTCGCAGATGTGTGTCGTTTCGGCATCGAAACCCTGGCGGAGCTCGTAGGTGGCTTTGCAGCCAGGGCAGTGGTACTCGTACGTGGGCAAGAGTCACCTCGAACAGTCGGCCGCGATTGGGCTGATTGCTAAGTATGGTGGCCGCCTTAGCACTCGTGTGTCAAGAGTGCTAAGGCGGCACACGTCCCTGTGGACGCGTGACCAAACGCGATGCGCACCTTGCCGGGGCCATCGCCACATTCGAGAATCGGAGGTGGAGAGGTGGCAGAGTGGTTTAATGCAGCCGTCTTGAAAACGGCCGTGGCGCAAGTCACCGGGAGTTCGAATCTCCCCCTCTCCGCCAACTTCCCTATCGGCTAGCGCCGCCCGGCGCTACGATCGCGCGCGCAACCTCTTCCGGAGCTCCCCATGAAACTGCACGAATACCAGGCGCGAGACCTCCTGGCCCAGAACGGTGTGGCCACGACGCGCGGCCGCGTCGCCTCCACCCCGGCCGAAGCCAGGGCCATCGCCACCGAACTCGGCGGCAAGGTCGTCGTCAAAGCACAAATCCACGCCGGTGGGCGCGGCAAAGGCCGCCTGGTGGCCGAGAACGAGACCGCGGCCATGTTCCAGAAGCTCACCACCGACCCCGCCAACCATTCGGGCCAGGTGAAGGGCGAACGTGTCGGCGGCGTCCGCCTCGCCGATACGCCCGAAGAGGCCGAACAGGCAGCGGCAGCCATCCTCGGGAAGCACCTCGTCTCGATCCAGACCGGCCCGGAAGGCAAGCTCGTCAAGCACGTCCTGGTCGCCGAACAGACCGATATCGCGAAGGAGTACTACCTCGCCGCCATCATCGATGGCATGCAGGGCTCCGCGCTCATCATGGCCTCGGCCGAGGGTGGCCAGGAGATCGAGGTGGTCGCCCACAACAACCCCGACGCAATCGTCCGCGTGCCGGTCAACCCAACCGCCGGTTTCGAACCGTACGTCGGCCGTCTGCTGGCCGCCCGGCTCGGGTTCGCTGGCACCCAGGCAGACCAGTTCGCGAAGGTGGCCGAGGGCCTCTACAAGACGCTCATGGCGACCGACGCCAGCCTCGTCGAAATCAACCCGCTCGCCCTCACCGCCGATGGCCGCGTTGTTGCGGTCGATGCGAAATTGACCATCGACGACAATGCCCTCTTCCGCCACAAGGACCTGGAAGCGCTGCGCGACAAGGACGAGGAAGACCCGCTCGAAATCAAGGCGCAAGAACTCGGGGTTGCGAACTTCATCAAGCTCGATGGCAATATCGGCTGTGTCGTGAACGGCGCCGGCCTTGCCATGGCGACGATGGACACCATTAAGCTGGCGGGCGGCGAGCCGGCCAACTTCCTCGACATCGGCACCGTGAACGACCCCCAGCGGGTGGTCAGCGCGCTGCAGGTGATCCTCGAAGACCCGTCGGTCAAGGCGATCCTGGTGAACATTTTCGGTGGGATGGCCCGGGTCGACATCATCGCCCAGGGCGTCATCGATGCGCACAGGCAAATGAAGATCGATGTCCCGGTGGTCATGCGGCTGATCGGCACGAACCTGGCGGAGGGTGAGAAGCTGGTCGAAGAGTCCGGGCTGCCGCTCATCCGGGCGAGCGGCCTGTTCGAAGCCGCGAAGAAGGCGGTTGAGGCGGCTGCCAGCGCTGCCTGATCGTCAGCGGGATGTGGTCGACTTCGCGAAGGGGGTGCCCGCTGGGCGCCCCCTTCGCCGTCCGATCAGCCGGGGTCGGCCCCGGCGCCGTCGCGCTTCGCCAGCCGGCGCTCATAGTTCTCGAACGCGCGCTGGACCATCGGCCGGCGCCTTCCGTCGGGCTTTTGCAGCACATAGCCCGGGTCGCTTTCTCCAGTGGAAGAGAGCATGTGGAGCGCGTGGGCGCCGTACAGGTGTCCCGTGAACCCCTGGGCTTCCTGGGCCTGGTTGATGGCCAGCTTGATCATCCGAAGCTGGAACGGGTCGTTTTCCGCGACGCGCGCGGCGTAGTCCAGGACTTCCGCGTCCAGCCGCTCCCGGGGTACCACCCAGCTGACGAAGTCCAGCGCCTCGGCCTCCCGGGCGTCGATCAGCCTGCTTTCGAACAGGATGGCTTTGGCCTTGCGCGGGTGGAGGTCCCACGGCACCGAGAAGTACTGGAAGTTCGTGGGCAGGAAGAGTGCGTCGTCGGCTGCGACGACGACATCGCAGGCCGAGGCGATCATCCAGCCGGCAAAGATGCAGTAGCCCTGCACTGCGGCAATGGTTGGCTTCGGTACGTTCCGCCAGCGGAGCGTTGGCGCGATGTTCAGGTCCCACGACCGCGTGTACCGTCCCCGGAGCCCCTCCTCTGCGGGCCGGGCCTGCCGGTCCGCGAGCTCCTCGGGACTGCCGAGGTCGTGGCCACCTGAAAAGTGGTCGCCATCGCCACGAAGCACAATCACGCGCACGGAGGGGTCGGCCCCGGCATTGCCGAAGGCGTCATCCAGCTCCTCGATCAGGATGCGACTCTGCGCATTGCGGACCGACGGGCGAGCGAGTGAGATGACCCCGATGTGGTCGTTCAGCTCATAGCGGATCTGCGTGTAGCCTGCCATACAGTGTGCTCCTATCCGGGCGGGCCGGTCCCCGAGACGCCCGTGTCCACCAGTGTTTCGTACTCGTCCCGCGTCATTCCAAGGAGTTCCGAAAAGACTTCGAAACTGTGTTGTCCCAGGAGGGGAGCGGGCCGCACCGGGGCCATCCCACTCCTGGAGAAACGCCAGGGCGCCGCGGCCTGCGGCCAACTGCCAGCCTCTGGATGTTCGACCTCGACCACCACACCCCGCTCCCTGAGCCCCGGGTCCGCGGCGACTTCCAGCCCGTCGAGTACAGGCGCCGCGCAAATGCCCGCGTCGAGCAGCCGATGGACGAGCGCAACACGCTCCCACGAGCGTGTTGCCGCCGCAATCGTCGCGTCCAGGCCGTCCTCGTCCGCCTTCCTCGCCGCGAACGACGCTCGCGCGGCCACCACATCGGACGGGATCGCCAGGATCGTGGCGAGCTGCGTCCACCTCTGGTCGTCGTGACAGGAGATCGCGACCCAGCGGTCGACCCCTGCGGACGGGTAGATGCCGTGCGGGGCGTAGGCCGGGTGGCGGTTTCCCGCGCGCGTGCGCTCCCGCCCCGTGCGCAAGTACTCGAGTGCAGCGTCGCCAACGAACGCGAGGTTGGCCTCTTGCATGGAAAGGTCGATGTACTGTCCGCGGCCGGTGCGCTCACGGTGCCGGAGAGCGGTCACGATGGCTGCCACCGCGTTCAGGCCGGCGACGGCATCCGGGTACATCTGGCCCGAATTGAGGGGCGGCCCGTCCGGGTAACCCAGAAGCGCCGACATGCCGGATGTTGGCTCGATGGTCCCGCCGATGCCCGGCACATTCTCCCACGGGCCGCTGTGACCGTAGGCCGAGAGGCTGCAGAGGATGACCCCGGGATTGATCGCGGTCATCTGTTCGTAACCGATGCCGAGGTTGCCGAGGACGCGGGGCGAGAAGTTTTCGGCCACGAAGTCCGCGTGACGCAGGAGCTTCCGGAACGTCGCCATCCCGCCATCGGCCTGCAAGTCGAGCGTCACGCACCTTTTGTTGAGGTTCACGGAGTTGTAGAGCGGGTTGCAGTTCCAGGGGTGCCGGGCGGCTTCGACCTCCCCGAGGCGAGTAGGGAGTGGCGCGTCGTAGCTGCCACGCCAGCTATCCGGGCGCTTGCGCACCTCCACCTGGATGATGTCGGCGCCCATGAGCCCGAGGAGTTCGGTGCAAAACGCCCCGGCCCAGGCCTGGGTCAGCACCACGCCGCGGTAGCCCAGGAGAGGCCCACTCATGGCGGGGCTACCTCGCCAACAAGCTCCCCAAGCGCTGGCGCGCCCGAACGAAGGCGCCAGGGCGAGCCGGACATCCGGAACGCCGGGCCGGGGAAACGCGCAGAGCCATCGCTCCCGGGAAGCTCGGACCAGAAGGCCCGTTCCCTCAGGTGCTCGTTATCAGCCAGCTCGGCCATGGTCAGCACAGGGCCGGCAACGACCCGGCGGGCCGCGAGCTCATCGAAGAGGTCCCGCTTCCGCCACCCCGACATGGCATGCTGGACGCGGTCGACATACTGATCCTTGAGCGCTGCCCGGTTCCAGGACGATTCGAAGCGG
>WBZO01003311.1_pt1 | contig 19045 bp, 17 predicted proteins | sample 5204261 | NCBI WGS metagenome assembly WBZO01 (sample SAMN12412400, study PRJNA552823) | activated sludge metagenome | isolation source: activated sludge from anammox sidestream of wastewater treatment plant... | place: USA: North Carolina | collected 2017-09
ACAACCAGCACTTGCCCCAATCTTCGCTCAGGAGTAAAACACCTGTACAAACGATGAAAGAATGGTACATTTCTCACCCTCACCTCTTCCATAAAAATCCAGACAATCTGCCGGGATGGGACACTTAGATATAAATAAGGATGATCAGGCTATCTAATGCAATCTTTCTTACACCGTTCAGTGTGCGAGTCTGTACTGATTAACTTGAAACGCTGAGGATACGCGAGAAATACAACAGATCAAACTTGTCGATAAGTTGGGTATTATGCGGCACTTAACCCGAAGAGTGGGCTAGAGCTACTTTACTCATTGCTTAAACGTCACCTTTGACGCTCAGCGCTGCACACGCCATACATCTCTCCACTATCAACAGCTCTTACATAGTTATGCTTCGTTGGCTACGATTAACTTTAAAAAAGAAGTTTATAAGTAGACTTGTTGTCTTTTGTCTCCAGGAATATACCTATGATAGACGTCTATAAAAAAATGGGCCGGATTAATCCGACCCATTCATTTTCAACTACCTAAATCCCTAAAAATTAATCGTCTATTACGTTAAGGGAACCTGGCAAATGAATATTCATGGGATGAAGCTGGCAATAAATATTGAAAGCGCCTTTTTTGTCAGCGGTAAAGCTGATAGTCTTGGTTTCACCAGCTTTGAGTACTTCTTTAATACCATAGGCATCAATCGAGAATCCTTCGCTGATAGGAGATTTGTTCTCGACAACAATACTAACTTTGTCTCCTTTTTCAACAACCAATGCTTCTGGCTCATTTAGCACATTAAACGCACGGATATTTTTTACTGTTACGCCTTCCACATTTAATTCAGGAATAGTTGTATCGTAAGCGTTGATAACTACTTTAAATTCGCTGCTGTGATCACCTGCTTGAACAGCGCCAGCTACCAGCAATGATCCTGCAGCAAAACCTGCGAGCATTATCTTTGTCAATTTCATTATTAGCTCCTCTACCTAGATTTATGTTTTATTAGAGCGAAAGAATTTTCGCCGATTTGACGGCTATACCGTGCAATTACTTGCAAGTTAGCCAATGGATACTTCTCTACGGTACCGTTGCTGTCCACTAGAGAATTTTCTATTACTGCTCAGCCATTCAGGAGCTCAACTTTTCAATCCCAAAGCTCCGGCCCGAGATTTTAGACAGAACGATAAAAAATGTCAATGTCAACCAGAGATAGGTACGAATTACTTGCATTGTATATCCACGGAACATCCAATCAGATTGCGCTGTTTATTGTTTGGGCCGAAGCTACATAACCCTATTCAGATTAATGTAGAATAGCGCTGATTTTTTATACATTTACTCGCTTACTCGTACTCGCTTCGGAGTCTTCATTCATGAAAATCCAGGATCTTATTCAAAATCGTAGCAAGGAAAATTTTGCGCTGCATGATAAATATCTAAATAGCCAAATGGTTAAAGTCCTTAAAACTATCGATTTTGATCGCCATTATGTACGAGCTAAAGGTGCATATTTATTTGATGAACAAGATAATCGCTACCTGGATCTACTGAGTGGTTTTGGTGTTTTCGCGTTAGGACGTAATCACGCCGAAATCGTTGAAGTTCTCAAAAGTACCCTCGATGCAGATTTACCAAATCTCGTCCAACTTGACGTATCGTTGTTAGCCGGCTTATTGGCAGAAAAACTGGTAAAGCTAACTCCAGCTGGATTAAATCGTGTTTTTTTTGCTAACTCAGGAACAGAAACAGTTGAGGCTGCAATTAAATTCAGCCGCTACGCTACTGGAAAATCCAAGGTTATTTTCTGTCATGGTTGCTACCATGGATTAAGCCTTGGCTCCCTTTCTGCTACAGGGGATGATCACTACAAAAAAGGGTTTGGTCCGCTCGTACCGGATTTTATTGAAATTCCATTCAATGACCTCGAAGCGTTGGAACAAGCACTCGCCCAGGAAGATGTCGCTGCCTTTATTACTGAACCCATTCAAGGGCATGGTGTCTGGATACCTGATAATAACTACCTACCAGAAGCAGCAAAACTAGCCCGCAAATATGGTGCGATATTTATTGCAGATGAAATTCAAACTGGCTTGGGGCGAACTGGAAAATGGTGGGCGGTAGAACATTGGTCAGTTGAACCAGACATCATATGCATTTCCAAAACACTTTCTGGTGGATTTGTTCCGGTAGGTGCGCTAGTTTGCAAAGAATGGATCTTCGATCGCGTTTTTAATCGCATGGATCGTGCTGTTGTCCATGGTAGTACATTTGGCAAAAACAATCTCGCAATGGCTGCTGGTTTGGCTACGTTGGAAGTACTAGAAGCAGAAAACCTGATTGAACACTCTGCTCGCACTGGTGCAGCTATCATGGAGGCACTGACTCCACTGACAGAACAATATGAATGCTTCAAGGAAGTACGTGGCAAGGGAATGATGATTGCTCTAGAATTTACTGAGCCGACCAAAAGCCTTTCTTTAAAACTATCATGGAAAATGCTTGAGGCGGCTAATAAAGGGCTATTCTCTCAATTAATAACGGTGCCATTGTTCAGACAGCACCGAATTTTATCTCAGGTAGCTGGTCGTAATATGAATATCGTTAAATTTATTCCACCACTTATTTTGACGGAATCCGACGTGCAATGGATTGTCTCGGCAGTTAGTGATGTAGTCGCCAGCGCACACCGTGGTCCAGCCGCAGTCTGGGATTTTGGTAAGGTGCTGGCAACTCGGGCAATTCGTGCAAAGTTACACGCATAAAACTCTTATTTTCAGTGGCGTTTTTCAGTTGCGCCACAAACAATTTCCCTTACTTTCCGCATTGATGCGCTCAATTAATTGATCATGTAATTCCAGTTCAGCTGAGGTAGCAGGTTGAATAATGAGTGAAAGATTTTTCCTCCCGTCCATCATTAGATTATTTGCTTGCCTGGATACGGGTGCGTCCGCCTCGATCAATAGACTTTCTTGGCCACGTGTCATCGCCAGATACACTTCAGCTAGCAATTCAGCATCCAGCAAAGCGCCATGTAACGTTCTATGCGAATTATCAATTTGATAACGTTCACATAATGCATCCAAATTATTTCTTTTTCCCGGGTGGAGTTCCTTTGCTAGCAGGAGTGTGTCGATCACTTGCAAACAATAATTCTGCATAGGCTCATGCCGAATCAGATCGAGTTCATAATTGATAAACCCCATATCAAATGGGGCGTTATGAATAAAGATCTCTGCATCTTTTATAAACGCGACAAACTCATTGTAAATTTCTTGAAATACAGGTTTATCGTGTAAAAATTCTTGCGTCAATCCATGTACTCGCAGTGCACCTTCATCACTCTCACGACCAGGGTTAAGATAATAGTGAAAATGACGCCCAGTCAGACGCCGGTTGTATACTTCAACTGCTGCTATTTCGACAATCCGATGTCCCAGTGCAGGATTCAGACCAGTCGTTTCTGTATCAAGAAATACATAGCGCATAATCTAATTAATCTGTTTTCTTAGATAGCATTGATGCTACACCACAATTAGCAAGCATATCTGCACGCTCATTGCCCTCATGCCCATTATGCCCCCGCACCCAGAACCACTCTACTTGGTGACGCTGCGATAAATCATCCAACTCTTTCCATAGCGCCTCATTTTTGACTGGTTTTTTATCAGCAGTTCGCCATCCACGCTTCTTCCAGCTATGTATCCATTCACTGATTCCTTTCTGCACATACTGGGAATCGGTATGTAGCTGTACTCGCAAAGGTTGCTGTTTAGTTTCTGATATAGACTCCAATGCTTGCAAAGCACGAATAGCAGCCAATAGCTCCATGCGGTTATTTGTAGTTACAGGTTCTCCACCGAAAAACTCCCGTGTTTCACCATCGAATTGGAGATAAACACCCCAGCCTCCTGGTCCTGGATTACCCTTGCAAGCGCCATCCGTAAAAATTTCTACTCGATTTATCTCGTCATTCAATTGTATACACCTCCTTGCACACTCCACATGTCTGATCAGTTGTATTAGCTAAGCACGCAAACAAACGTCAATCTCCTTCAAGTTGTGGAACAACCTCTGCTTTCCTTGCATGTGCAGGTGAATTTTTCCAATCCGGTTTAATAACATGCATACCACATTCATGTTTGACTGCTTGCAAAAAATATACCCCTCCGGCAACCGGCCACCAACGATCTCCCGCCGCTTCCATGAAATGCAACCGGGAAAGCCATTTTTTCTCGGTGCACGGCGGAACGTAGCAACTAAACTGTCCAGCGATAATTTCAAAATTTAATAATTCCAGCCAATCCTTTACACGCGATAAATCAATAAAATGACCGCACCATGGAAAATCTGTTTTAGATACCATTACGCGTTGACGCATTCCCCAAAGGCTAAATGGATTGAATCCGCTAATAATAACCTTGCCCTCATCAATTAATACCCGATGTACCTCGTGAAGAATTTGAAGGGGATATAAATTAAATTCAAGCGTGTGTGGTAATAGTACTAGATCCAGACTATCACTTTGAATCGGCAAAAAACCTGGATGTGCACTGACAGCTCCCCCCTCATTCATGCTGACCACAAACTTGAAAGGCATCCGGTTATTGCGCAAAAAATCAAACCCAACAAAACCAATTTGGGTAGCGTTATAACCAAAAATATCTGTCACAACACGATCAAAATAACATTGCTCCTGCCCAAGCACATACTGTCCCAATACGGTTTGGGACCACTGTCGCATTTTTTGTTGCAATGCAGAATCAAACATATTGTCAGCGTGATTAGTTATGATGACGATTTATTTGCTACCTGTTGTAAGGAGAAGAAATGATTGATATTTTTCCTGTCCGCGCCTTTAAAGACAATTATATCTGGATCATTCACAATCAACAGTACGCACTTATCATAGACCCTGGTGATGCAGCGCCAGTTCATGCCTGGGTAAAGCAGCAGCAATTACAACCCATCGCCATACTGTGCACTCACCACCACCACGATCACACGGGCGGTATTCCTGTGCTGATACAAGAGTTTGCACTCCCCGTATACGGCCCTGCTAATGAAAAGATACCAGGAATGACCCACCCATTAACCGAGGGAGATACCCTTCACTTTCCAGAACTATCACTAGAATTCAGCGTGCTAGCTATTCCCGGACATACTGCCGGTCACATTGCTTACTATGGCCAGAATTATCTATTTTGTGGAGATACACTGTTTGCCTGTGGTTGCGGGCGAATCTTTGAAGGTAATTCAAAACAAATGTTTGATTCATTGCAAAAATTAGCCAATCTGCTAGATGAAACCAGAGTTTATTGCACACATGAATATACATTAGCAAACATTCGATTTGCTCGAGTAGTCGATGCAGATAATCCTGATTTAATTAAGCTGCAAAATGTGGTGGAAGAAAAGTTGAAACAAAACATTCCCTCTCTTCCTTCCACTCTCGCTATTGAAAAGGCTACTAACCCATTTTTGCGCTGCAATCAGCCAGCCATTATTCATAGTGCTAGCCAATATGCAGACCGACGCCTAAATGATCCACTCAGTGTTTTTACGGTAATTCGTAACTGGAAAAATAATTTTTAAAAAATAGTTTATTTGGGTTCATTTAAACGTGATCTAAATGCGACAACCTGTATCATCACATCCTGATTGAGTATCGCCAGATTGATCCATTGAGGCAGCTAATTCCTCATCAGAAACTTCTTCAGCTAACAACGTTCCGATTGATACTCCCAGTAGCAAATCACTAACATGACCAAATTTATGCAAGCGTAGATGACCAGTTTTATCAATTAGAATGGTGGTTGGTGTGCCTTGCATGTGATAAGTCATCATCGTATGCGGAATAGCATGCTGTTCATTCGGTTTGTCGATGCCAATTGGAAAACGCAGCCGGTATTCATATGCAAATACTTCTAACGCATCACGCCCCATTACCTCATGATGTTCAAAAACCGTATGTAATCCAATCACAGCCACTCTTTCCGGGTCGAATTCATTAAATACCTGTTGTGTCTGTGGAATTCCTTGTTGCACGCAACCCGGACACAACATTTGAAAAGCGTGCATTAACACGACCTTGCCACGTAAAGATGCCAATGTGACTGGTTGTGGCGTATTTAGCCAGCCGGAAGTGATCAGCTCAGGAGCCTTAATTTTTTCAATAGTTGTATTTTTTTTCATAATCAAGATAACGCCATCTGTTATTAAAAACAGGAATTTTTAAAGGAAGCGATCATAGCATGTGCAATCATCGCACTATCGACTTAATTAATACTTCTACAGTCACAGATCAACAAAGCAAGCAGTTCCTATACAGAATTGAACTCCGCTACCTCTCAAGCTAATCACTAACCAGGTATTGTGTTTCTTACGAATAGGCTTGTCTTAACACATACTGCAAAATACCACCGTGATGATAGTAGTCCACCTCAATAGCGGTATCGATCCGGCAACGCAGTTTGATTTCCTGCTGAGAGCCATTTTGTTTATGAACGATCAACGTAACCTCCTGTTGCGGCTGTAGATTACCTAACCCCAGGATATCGAAACGTTCATCACCCTGAATACCCAGGGAAGCGACACTTTCACCTTCCATAAATTGCAGGGGTAGTACTCCCATACCAATCAGATTACTGCGATGAATACGCTCATAGCTCTGCGCAATAACTGCTTTTACTCCCAATAATTGTGTACCTTTGGCAGCCCAATCACGACTTGAGCCAGTGCCATATTCTTTACCAGCAAATACGACTGTTGGTACGCCATCCTGAATATATTGCATGGCTGCATCGAAAATACTCATCTGCTGGCCATTACGCGCATCATCACTACGATACAACGTCACACCACCTTCACTACCAGGCAGCATCAGATTTCTAATACGTACATTAGCAAACGTACCGCGCATCATGACATGATGATTTCCTCGGCGTGACCCATAGCTATTGAAATCAGCGCGCTTAACACCGTGCTCCAACAAATACTGTCCGGCAGGCGAGGATTCCTTGATCGCACCAGCTGGGCTGATATGGTCTGTCGTAACGGAATCACCAAACAATGCCAGCGCACGTGCCCCCTGAATGGTATCGGCAACTTTAACCTGGTTGATATCCAGTGAAAAATTCTCAAAAAATGGCGGCTCTGCAATATAAGTAGAAGCTGGCCAATCATACGATTTACCTGTAGCCGCAGTGATATTGTTCCACAGCGTGTGATCCTTGGTGAAATCACCATACAGCCGACGAAAAGTATCTGCCTGCGTGGCAAAATTCATCACCGCTTCGATTTCTGCGCTACTTGGCCAAATATCGCGCAACCATACTGGCTGACCATCTTTATCTGTCCCCAGTGGTTCACGCGTTGGATCATTTAATACCGTTCCAGCAATAGCATACGCCACCACCAGTGGAGGAGAAGCCAGGAAGTTGGCACGGATATTGGGATGAATACGCGCTTCAAAATTACGATTACCGGATAATACCGCTGCACAGATAAGATCATTTTTTACCACGGTTTCTTCTACCACTTCTGGCAGCGGACCAGAATTACCAATGCAAGTCGTGCAACCATAACCAACCAAGCTAAAACCAAGCTGTTCCAGATAAGGCATCAAACCGGCGGCACGCAGATATTCCGTTACCACACGCGACCCAGGCGCCAGTGAAGTTTTAATGTGATGTTTAACCGTTAACCCCTTTTCGATCGCTTTTTTGGCCAACAAACCGGCAGCAATCAACACACTGGGATTGGAGGTATTAGTGCAGGAAGTAATGGCAGCAATCAGGATATCACCATGATGTAGTTCAATTGGTTGCGCGGTTTCTTCTGTTGCAGTTATTTGCCGAGTAGGGCGATTAGCAATCATTTCCACAGTATTACGCGCGCTACCAGGTTCCAGGGTAAGATCACTTTGACTGCTGTCAGGCGCCACACAGAGCCTGGATCGTACATGGCTATCACGCGTGAGATAGGTATTGCCTAATATATCCGCTGCTTTACCAAAACCACTTTCCTTGACTGGCTTACTGAATAATGTGGTAAAGGTTGCTTTCAAATCTTTAAGCGCAATACGATCCTGAGGTCGTCTTGGTCCGGCAAGAGAAGGTTCAATGGTGGTCAAATCCAGCGTAAGTACCTGACTATAATCAATCGCTCCCTGACGAGGTACGCCAAACAAGCCTTGTTCACGAAAATAATGCTCAAAGGTATTGATCTCTTCTGCAGTACGACCGGTATAGCGGAAATAATCCAGCGTGACTTCATCTACCGGGAAAAGCCCCAGCGTTGCACCATATTCAGGTGCCATATTGCCAATCGTGGCACGATCCGGCAAACTCAGTGAAGCGATACCCTCACCAAAAAATTCAACAAATTTACCCACCACATTTGCCTTCCGCAGCATCTCAGTCACTGTCAATACCAGATCTGTCGCAGTAACGCCTTCCTGTAAATGGCCAAGCAGATTAACGCCGACGACATCTGGTGTCAGAAAATAGACGGGCTGCCCTAACATCCCGGCCTCTGCTTCAATACCACCGACACCCCAACCCACCACACCAATCCCATTGATCATCGTGGTATGTGAATCAGTGCCCACTAGCGTATCTGGATAAACCAGTCCATCTTTTTGGTGTACCCCACGTGCCAGATATTCCAGATTAATCTGATGCACGATGCCAATGCCTGGTGGCACGACACCAAAAGTATTAAATGCCTGCATCCCCCATTTGATGAACTGATAACGCTCATGATTGCGCTGGAATTCAATTTCCATGTTATGTGCTAGCGCCTGGCTATCGCCGTAATAATCCACTTGAATTGAGTGATCCACTACTAGATCCACTGGTACTAATGGCTCAATCAGCTCTGGATTCTTACCTAATCGCTTAGCAGCGCTGCGCATGGCGGCTAAATCAACCAGCAACGGTACTCCGGTAAAATCCTGTAACACGATGCGCGCGACGACAAAGGGGATTTCATGCACACGTTCTGCCTTAGGCTGCCAACCAGCGAGTTGCCTAACATGATCTTGCGTAATCTTCTTATCATCATAATTACGCAAAACCGATTCCAGTACGATGCGAATAGAAATCGGCAATCGCGAGATATTTCCCAATCCGGCAGCTTCTAGTGCAGATAAAGAATAATACTGAAGTGTTTTCCCATTAGGAAAAGATAAGGTCTTTAAACTATTAAATAAATTGTGAGCCATGATGGTTCCTTGAAGAAGGGATTACAAGTATTTTTATTTATGTGATAACTAATTGAGTTTATCATTCGGCACTGGTTGCAACCAAATACTTGACCTGACACCGACGGTTACATTTTTTTGTATTTTTAAACGAGAGAATGATGAATATCGAACAACTAAATCAAAAATACGGAATTGGGGAGCAGGTAGTCTTTAAAGAAGGAGAAGGTGACCTACCCTTTATCCATGTTAAAAGTGAAAAAGCAAACGCGCTAATCTCGATTTATGGCGGACAAGTACTCACATTTCGCCCACTACATGCGCAAGACGATTTATTGTTTTTAAGCAAGCGTGCTTATTATCAGCAAGGTAAGGCAATTAAAGGAGGCGTACCCATTTGCTGGCCTTGGTTTGGTCCCGATCCAGAAGGAAAAGGACGCCCGGCACATGGCTTTATGCGAAACCGTATGTGGGAAGTTATCGAAACATCTGTAACACCTGATAATGACATTTTAATCATACTGGGATCGACCGACACCGAAGAAACACAAGCCATCTGGCCACGCTCATTTATCTTGAGATTGGAAATTACAATTAGCGATACACTCAACCTGGAATTAATCACTCGCAATCCAGGCACTCAAGCGTGCACGATCACACAAGCTTTCCATACCTACTTCAGCGTAGGTGATATCCGGCAAACACAGGTATCTAGTCTGGAAAACACGCGTTATATCGATAAGGTGAACGACAATCTAGAAAAAACGCAAATTGGTGCCGTGACGATTGAATCAGAAGTCGATCGGATTTATCAGTCCGTTGGCAGTAGTGACCTTATTATCCATGATACCGCTCGCAAACGGCGCATCCGTATTGCATCCAAAGGCAACAGAACTGCCGTTGTATGGAATCCTTGGGCAAAAATTTCAGCAGAAATGGCTGATCTGGAAGATGATGATTACCTACGCTTTATTTGTGTAGAAACTACTAACGCTGCGACAGATCGCGTTCATATCCAACCTGGTAGTGAATTTCACCTGGTTGCCAATTACCGGATTGAACAGGATTAACAAAAATCTCCAAAGTTTTCCAACTGAAAATAAGCAAAATAATGGCATTACAACTTCACGTTATTACCTGTAGCACTCGCCCCGGGCGGATTGGACCCCATATTGCAAAATGGTTTTGTGAAGCCGCCGTGCAGCATGGAAAATTTGATGTCGTGCCGGTTGATTTAGCAGAATTTAATCTACCAATATACAACGAGCCGGAGCATCCGGTACGTCAACAATATCATCACCAGCATACCAAGGATTGGGCCGTCAGCGTCCACACAGCGGATGCCTATGTATTTGTCACACCAGAATACAATTTTGGCCCACCTCCTTCGCTGCTCAATGCACTTAATTACGTTTACAAGGAGTGGAACTACAAACCTGCTGGCATTGTTAGTTATGGTGGGGTATCCGGTGGATTGCGTGCTGCTCAGATTTTAAAGCAAACGCTAACTACGCTTAAAATCATGCCTATCGTAGAAGCCGTTACTATTCAGAATGTTTTTACGCTAATTGATGAAAGCAAACACTTTACTCCCATCGACTCTCATCTCCGTGCAGCAACCGCCATGCTGGATGAGTTATATAAATGGGCACAAGCGCTCAAAACATTACGGTAATACCGATTTTTATTCCAAATGGATGTTTGATTTTGCTGCAGGCCATCTTAAATGATCGGTACACGCATTATTCAATTTATATAAAAATACTCATCGCAAAGCCATACGCCGCCACCAAGGAGTTTGTAGCCAAGTAAGTGTTCCAGTCACAGCAATCCAAGCCAAAAAATAACGCAGCGCCAATTCTGAATCCTTCGCATAAGTATCACGGCTAGCACTCAGTATAAACTGTAGCGCTGAGAATACCCGATCATACTTAATTACGGTTGGCTCAAGCCCTGCTAGCAAGGCTATTGGTGTAATAACCGCTGACAGTCCCATTAGAATCAACAAACCACGCCGGTGCTGTCTGTCAAACAACAAGCTGGCTGCCGCACCAGCAGTTGCACCTACCGTCATCACCGACAAAGCAAGCCAGCTTGAAGCACTCAAGCTACCGCCATCGCGCATCAACTCGGTTAAATTATCGGTTGCCGCTTGCTCCACAATCGCCCAATGTAGTGGCCAAGCCATCACTGCCACCAGCAATAGCCAATACAACAACCCAGCCAGGGCCTCCATGTTACGCAGTACTTGCACCAGTGCAGCCCCACCACATAGCGGTAATAACAAAGCATAATGCAAAGCCAAATAGCGCAATAGATCCTCGATCGGCGCTGGCCAACCGAGCACTGGCGAGCCAATCACCTTATGTAACATCGGTAGCGCAACCGTCAAACGCAGCGCGACAAAAGTCACGAGTCCATGCAACAGTAGCCATAACGGTAACGCCATGACCATCACACGTGACATCGATACTATTGCCACCGGTAATAAGGCAATCCACCATGCCGCCAACGCGATCCCCAACGCTGCCACCATTCCTGTTATACCGGTTGGCATTAGCTTAACCACGTTATATGGCACACCTGGTATACGCGCCAGCAACCACAGGGCTATTGCCAACCCAACGATACTCATCCCTTGCCACCACCAACCCTCTGCTTGAGATACTGTCTGATTAGTTTTTCGTACACGGATTGGCATGCTGTATGCCGCCGTAGATGGTAAAGTATGATTTACATCTACTAACCAACCACCTAGCCGCCAACCCAAGATAGCACCCAATGTGGCTAACAGTGCATCCGTCAGCTCAGCCACTTGATCAGGCAGCAATACTTGACCAGCCTCTAATAACAAAGACAGCAGCGCCAGCCACACCAGTGCCATACGCGATGGGGTTTTAGTCGTTGATGTCAACCATAATCGCGCAAATAAACCACCAGGCAGGAAAACTAATAGCTTACGTAGAATCTCATTAAGTGCGCCGAATTCATGGCGTTGAAAATAGGTGATAAACGGGATACGTGTAAATGCATCGACAAACGCTGGCCAACCGCGTTGCGGCCACTGCACATCAAAAGGGAAGCCATAGATCATCACCACGACTACCAGCCATACGAACAGCCCAATCTTCCAGATACGGTGAAGTGCTCCGCACCCAGATTCCGAAGCCCGCTGCAGATAGGGTACAGCCAACGCACCCAGCAATGCACCTATCGCTGATAACAACACATCGGTAACATCACTTATGCGAGACAATACCAACAATTGTGTACATTCAATGGCTAACGCTAGCAATACTGCATGTAGCACAATTGAACCCAGTGTGCGCTGTGGGACATTCAAACGCCACAACGCACCTACTGGCACCCACAGCAATATATCGGTTGAAAGATCGTAGATGATTTCTGCTGCCGTTTCATGCATTCCACTGAAAGGTAACAAAATCACTCTTCCGTCGCGCCATTTATGGTAAAGCTCGCCAACATCCAGCGTGAGATCTAGCGGCATGATCGCGAATAACAGTAGCGCTGCCAGATAGCCATATAACAAATGGGTTAGACGTGATTGAGTATCAATTGCCGAGCTGAGCGCAATCAGCCATGCTCGTACTCGGGGACCTATCCCGACATGCAACACCAATCCCAGCACCGTACCTATAGTTTGTGCTATCACATCACCTAGGCTTTCGCTGCGCCCTGGTAAAAAACCCTGACCATATTCGACTAACAATGATAGGGGTAACACCAGCAATACGATTGCCATACGCACCAATAGCGAAGCGCGAGTGCGTGGATCCACCCACAATAAAGCAAGACCAAAGCCTAACGGCACCGTTAATAACACATTAACGGCGGTATCAATGCGTTGTGTTCGCAGCGAATCCCAAGCAGACCATTGCCACAAGGCAGCCCAAATTTCAGCTGGATCCTGTGGCTGGAAATTCAGCGGAACCCAACTGCCATAGATAATGAATACCGCCCACGCTAACAACAACCAGCTAAGCTGCTGGCGCTGTCGTGGTGTTAGTTCGTTCACATTTGACATCGATGCTATTCTCAAGCCACTTTCATTCATTGAAGGTAACCTCTTCTTTTTTAGCCTGCCAGGCATCAGGAATGCCAGGAAGAGGAGGACGATAATCCGGACCGACAGCGCATCCGCTCAAAACGGACGCGATAAAAAGCCAGCCAGCCTTGTCTGTCACGGTTTCAATCAGAATCCAGCGCACTACTGTTTCTCCTCATCAGGTTTATTCAACCAGAAATCCATTCACCTGCCGGTTCCATAATTGAGTATAGGCGCCATTAGCCGCCAACAAATCGGCATGGCTTCCGTCTTCAATAATCCACCCTTGGCTGAACACCAAAATTCGATCGAGATGCGCAATGGTTGAAAGGCGGTGTGCAACCACGATTGCCGTTTTATTCTGCATCAGCGTATTTAAGCTATTTTGAATAGCCTGCTCTGTGATCGAATCCAGGCTAGAAGTTGCTTCATCCATAATCAGAATAGGCGCATCTTTGACGATTACACGGGCAATGGAAATACGCTGTCGTTGGCCGCCGGAAAGTTTTACACCACGCTCTCCCACCAGCGATTCATACTGATGAGGCATGCGTTCGATAAATTCATGTGCATCCGCACGACGGGCAGCGAGTTCAATCTCTTCTCGGTTGGCATCCGGCCGACCATAGCGGATGTTTTCCAGTAACGTACGATGAAATAATCCTGGATCCTGCGGAATCAAACTGATTTGTTCATGCAACGATTGCTGGGTCACCTCGCGAATATCCTGCCCATCAATCAGAATACTGCCTTGTTGCGGTTCATAAAGCCGCAAAATCAAATTAAGTAATGTTGATTTACCAGAACCAGAATAACCTACCAAGCCTACGCGTTGCCCGCCTTCAATACGCAGATTGAGATGTTCAAACACTGGGCTCCCAGGAACATAGCTAAAACTAACATCGCGTAATTCGATACAACCCTGGGTAACCTGTAGCGGTTTAGCAGCAGGATGATCCTTGATTTCGTGTTCCCGCACGATGGTATACACCCCATTGGTAATATTGCCAATGTATTCAAACAAATCAATAAAACGACGGCTGATATTGCGTACCTCATTGATTATTAGCAATGAAAGGCTGATGCTCATCACAAAGTCGGCAACCGATAGCCGATCATGCTGCCACAGCCATAATGCAAACAATAAGGTACCTACTTTCAGCGTCAATGCCAACGAATACTGGAACCACAATATTTTTTCGTTAGACCAAAGCCAACGACGCGTAGCAGCAATCTCGTTATTTAAAAAACCTTTGAGATACGTACGCTCAAATCCCAGCATGGCAAATAAGCGCACACTAGCAAGATTAGTAACCGCATCCACTACCTTGCCAATCGTAATACTGCGTGCTTCTGCTGATTTATGTGCCAATGGCCGACAACGCCGCGCTGCATAATAAGAAACACTCAGAAAAAGTAATGCCCACCCGAGTGTAAATAAGGCCAAGGGAACACTGGCATACCACAGCAACGTAATCGATACAATCAATGTCACTGCAATAGGCAAAAAGTCAAACACTAACGTCCACAATGTCATATTGACGCTGGTTGATGTCTCTGAAATACGGCTGGCAAGCGCGCCAGCAAAATTGTTACTGAGAAACCGGTGCGAATGATGCTGCAAATAAGCATACAGCTCACTGGTTACCTGCGCACGTAAGCGCGGCGCAACAATAATCCGGCAAGAAGCACTGGCACGGCTAAACAACACTTCTCCCAAATTAAGAGCGATATAAAGTCCAAGCGGAAAAGCAACTGTATGAAAAATCTGCTCCCGGATATTGATGGCATCGGTGACGCCACCGACAATTTGACCAATTGCATACGGTGTCAGAATGCCGCTGGCTGAAGCACCTATTTCCAGCAGCACTACCAATACGCACCAACCAGCGTAATGGCGAAAAAAATGCAACAAAAAGGGAAAAGGCTCGCCCGGTAACGCCGGTGCGCGCAGGGATGAGTGGGACTCATTCATTAAAATCAGGAATAACTATCAGGAAATTTTTGCAAAACGCTGTTCTCCCATGCAGCAACGCCGACTTGGGAAAGCATTATTTTATTTAGTTAGGAAACAGCAGCAACTAGCGAGAAATATTTACAACGAACAGCCAACCCATTTTGGCTGTAACATCAATGCTGTCATTCTCGTCAGGTGAATCTTGCTTAGCTACTATAGTGTGATGAATCATGCGGTATCAAGCAAAATCAGGAATTTGCTCACTGCCAATATAATACGCCTCCACGAAACGATCAATGCCATGACTGCCGCCATTGACCAATCGCCTGGCCGTACGTAAATCATTTTCCAACAACGCTCTTTTGATCGGTAACTCTTTATCTTTCAAAAACGCAGCAAGAATTCTGGCGGCTATTTCAGGATCATTGGCAAGATCAGGTGTTTCCAATAACTGATGACCTAGACCAATTTTTTCACCGATAGTTTGGTAGTTGTAACGTCCGGTTAATTGGATAAATCCACGACCCTTGAATTTCTCCCCATCCGGTTTACCAGTATTTCCTAAATCTTCACGGTGATCGTATAAATCAAACGGATGCCCATTGGGTGACGTATTGTATTTTGATCGATATTCACTGATCGGCTCAAAACCCGCCGTTTCTGCCCGAATGGTTGCAAGTGCCATTAAAACCATTGGCTTTTCCGCCAAATCAGTTGCTAACAACTCATCCAGCACTGGGGGTAAGTGCTTTTTAATATTGCCAATGGGCGCATCTGGAAACAGATATGAAACACGCTCGACCGTTACCTGGGTAATACTCAGAGGCTGATCCGGTTCCAGCTGCAACTCAGGAATATTCAACGCAGCCAGTGTTCGTTTACCAACTATACCGTCCGCTAACAAACCCTTGCTTAACTGAAAGGCACGAACTGCAGCCTCTGTTCCCCCGCCAAATTTTCCGTCAATTAGCCCGGGATTAAACCCGATTTCACGCAAACGCTTTTGCAGTATTTTGACATTGCTACCAGAAGCACCTCTTTTCAAAACAGCCATAGCTTCATCCTTTTCGATTCGTTAGCGTTTACAACGTGCGCAGCTTGATTGTCACTTTAATACATTTATTACTTCCATGACAAAGCAATACCATCAACCACCCAGTTGAAATGCTCGTAACGCCACACGGGCAGCAGCAAGATCCCATGCGCCGGTTCCAACACTTTTGAAGATTCTGGGACGCGCGCCATTCATTTGGCCCTGGAGCGCATCGGCCAATGACCGTACTTGAGGCCAATCCACATTAGCTTGAATAAGATCACCCGCTTCGTGACTAGCGCTCGCCGGATCATCTACAAAGATGTCACTACCAGCAAGCGTAACTTTGCCTAGTTCAGCCATCTCTGGCGTAAAGGCACCCACGCCAATTACCAAACGATCACGTAAGGCCACTTCGTTATAGACAGCTTGGTTGCTGGTTGTAACGGTGATTACCACGTTTACCGTATCTGCTATTACACGTGCAGCAGGAGCCAGTTTGTCGTGAAGGGATGGATACTGCTCGCAAAAAGCTGCTGCAGCCGCTTCATTTCGCCCGCGCACCCAGATTTTTGCTTGCGGATACAACGCATTGATTGCCTGAACATGATAGCGTGCCTGCGCCCCTGTTCCGATAATCAGCACTTCTTGAGGAGCTTGCTGCAGCAAAGTACGAATCGCCAGCATACTCACTGCAGCAGTCCTGCGACCAGTTACTTCCGAACCATCTAGCTGGCAAATAAATCTCCCCGTTGTCGCATCGCACACAGTTACAGCACTATGCAGCGTTGGCAACTGCCGCAGCTTATTCGCGGGTTGTACATTTACCAGTTTATGAATCGCGATATCTTGCGCAATCGCCAGCATACTTAACATCGTTCCCCCTGCACCAAGAGGAGCAACCACGCGCTTTGGGTTATGTATCTGGCCAGTAGCATACTCCATCGCTGCCACGGCAATTGCCTCCACCAGGCTGCTAAAATCCAGCATCTCGGCAGTACGCTCTCTGGACAGGACGACAAACACTTCAGTATTCGCTATCACACGCCCACCCTTTTGATTAACATGCCATCTTCAACACTCTTTCTATACAATCGCCTCAGCATACACGCCCACATGCCGCTCAGGGTAACTCTCATACACATGTTCAAACACGGCTGAACATTTTTGATTGTATAACTCGGGCGTATAGGCGCGTGGCAAACCCGAATCAAGCGTATCTTCAATCAGCAGCTTAAGTTGCGAGCGAGCAGATGATTTCGCTCGCCAATTCAACACCAGTAACCCTTTAAGTTTTGCCAGCAGTTCCCGTGCGACTTTTTTAACTTCGTCCCGCTCTGCACTGGTTAATTCCGGTGCTGGACGCGTCAGAATGTCAAAAATTACCAGTTCTTCTTCAGTTAAATGCTCGCGAATATGGCGTTCCTGCTCGTCATCCAAACTATTAGATAACTGAGTAATTCTTCAAAAAGCTGTTCGATATTGCGGCTGCCGGTATTATAGCTTTCAATCAATGCTGCAAATTTTTCAGCAAAATCGGTACGGGTGCGGTTCAAGCGTATCAGTTTCTCCAACTTTGCCCGAATTGCAGCCTTAAGCATCTCCAGATCAGTGTTTTTGTGCTTCGATTCCTTAAAACGTTGCGCCAATACCTCAAAGTTGATTTTCGACAAATCGATCGGTGCAGGACCATCCTCTCGAATTGCCAAACCAGTAATGGATTCATCCAGCAGACCGTCTAGCTGGCTAAGAAGAGTAGCAATATCCGGTGAATTGGGGCTAAGTTTGGTACGGATTATCCTTGCCAACATCGCAATACCGTGGATACGTTCAGCCAATTCAATCACCACCGGATCTGGCTTCACTGCCCGGTACAAAGTGCTGACGTATTTTTCATGGCCAAAAAATTCCTGTCGCACGGAGTCAGGCCCGATCAGCGCATTCACGGCGTTCTCCACGGTCTGCAGGCGCTCCATGCTATCCCTTGACATAGTTTCCATCGCAGCCAGATCAACCCCCTGCTTTACACAAAAAGCCGTAACCGCCGCCACGGCTTCGCGCAACGCAACCACAAGCTGCGCCTTATCCTTCACCGGATTCACGCCACCCTTACCCGCACCATAAATAGCCAGTGCCTTTTCCAGCGATGCAAAGACATTAGCATAATCCACAATCACGCCGCTATGTTTGCCGGGGAACACGCGATTGGCGCGAGCGATCGTCTGCATCAGCGTATGGTTGCGCATAGGTTTATCGAGATAAATAGTTGAACAACTCGGCGCATCAAAGCCAGTCAACCACATGGCACAGACAAACACCAGCTGCAATGGATCGTTCACATCCTTGAATTTCTCATCCAAGCGCGGCTGCGATTCATGCATGCGCTTGCGGTGTGGTGCAATATCCAGGCCAAGCTGCTGCATTTGCTCGATCTCATTCTGTCCGGGCGAAACGATCAGCGCCATGTCGGTCGTGGTCAGCACCTCTAGGCGCTCCCGGAGCGGTTCCCGTTCGGCTTGGGGCAAGTCGTAGCGGGTCAACTCCCGCCTCACCCGCGCCGTCTCCGCCGCCCAATACTTCTGCACCTTGTCGTACATCTTCAGCGCGGTAGCCTTGTCAATGGACACCACCATCGCCTTGCCGGGGCGCTCACCCAACAGACCACGCCCCAGAAAAAAGACCTCTGCACAACTTTAGAAATTTTGCTGAAATGGGTGGCATAATTCCGACAAGACAGTTTTGCCGATTAATTTTTGGAAAAAAGAGGAAGTTTTCTGCCTTTTTCAGGGGTATTCC
>WBZO01003313.1_pt1 | contig 19031 bp, 12 predicted proteins | sample 5204261 | NCBI WGS metagenome assembly WBZO01 (sample SAMN12412400, study PRJNA552823) | activated sludge metagenome | isolation source: activated sludge from anammox sidestream of wastewater treatment plant... | place: USA: North Carolina | collected 2017-09
ATCGAACCGGATTTGGCGGGCTACATTGCCGTCGTCGAGCGCAGTGCGGCCTCGATTGCCTGGGTTACGGATTTGGTGGTGGGCGCGCGGACGCGCCGCCGGGGGGTAGCCAGCGCTTTATTGGCGGCGGCCCAGGCTTGGGCGCAAGAAAGAGGCGTTCGCCGTCTCATGCTGGAGATGCAGTCGAAGAATCTCCCGGCTATCCGCCTGGCGCAAAAACATGGATATGAATTCTGCGGGTATAATGACCATTATTATTTAACGCAAGACGTAGCCCTCTTCTTTGCGAGGGCCGTGAAGTAACTTTTTACTGGAAGGGCGCATGATTAACGGTTGGCCGGTTAGCCTGCTGGCGGGGATCCAGACGCTTAACCAAATCCTGACGGCGGGAATCGCCATCACGGCGTTTTCCCTGTTTCTTTATGCCTTGTCTTTTAACCTGCGCGACCGGGTGGCGCGCTCGTTTGCGATTATTTTGCTGTGCGTGGTGGTGACGTTTACCACGGAAGCCCTGCAAAATAAAACTGTGCCCGATTGGGGGATCGAACTTCTTCTTCACCTGCAATGGCTTGGAATCATTTATTTACCTGCCGCTTATCTGCATCTATCCGATGCGGTTCTGGTGACGGCGGGCAGGCCTTCGCGCGGCCGCCGCCGGATCGCGGTGCGCGGGATGTATGTTATCTCGACCGTCTTTCTGTTTTTATTGGGCGCGGGCAAATTACTCGGTCCGCTCGTTCCGAACGGTCAGCCTGCTCCACATCTTCAACGGACAGTTTGGTCCGAGGTCTTTACCGTTTTCTATGTGGCCGCCATGCTTTGGGCCGCCGTCAACTTTGCCCGCGCTTATCATTTGATGTTGACGCGTTCCGGACGCCGCCGCATGTTGTATTTGATGGCCGGCGCCACCGCGCCCGCGCTGGGCTCCTATCCGTATTTGATGTTCGGTTCCTGGCTGGCCGCCCGTTTTCCTCTTCTGTTTTGGGGAACGGCTTTTGTGATTAACCTGCTGGTGGCCGGGCTGGTGATCGTAATGGCTTACTCGGTGGCTTTCTTCGGGGTGTCCTGGCCGGATCGCGTCGTCAAGAGCCGCTTGTTCAAATGGATCATGCGCGGGCCGGTCACGGCCTCGGCCGCGTTGGGTTTGATGACCGTCGTCCGGCGCGGCGGCGAATTGTTCGGTTCTCCTTATAACGCGTTCGTTCCGCTGGCGGTGGTGGTGACCGTTTTACTGCTGGAGCATTTGATCACACTGGCCTCGCCGGTTTGGGAACGATGGTTGTTCTACGGACGCGACCGCGCCGAGTTGACTTTGCTACAGAACGTCGAAGAACGCTTATTGACACATGGCGACTTACAGCAATTCCTCGAGGCGGTGCTGGCCGCCGTGCGCGATCACATGCAATCTCCGTCCGCTTTTGTGGCCGCGCTGGACGGGGAAAATTTATCGCTGATCGTAATGGCCGGCAAACGCAGTCTGCTCGATCCCGATCATTTGCCCGACGCGCTTATGAAAGTGGACGACGGCGGACAGACTCGACAGGAATTTCTGTGGGGCAATTTCTGGGTATTGCCTTTGTATCAACGCGCGCGCGGCGATCTGGATCGCGATGAACTTCCGCCCCTGCTGGGCTTGCTGGGCGTGGCGCAACGCACGCCCGCGCCTATGGAACGCGATCAGCGTGATTCGTTATGGCTGTTGGCCGACCGCGCGGCGCTGGCCCTCGAAGATCGTCAATTACAACAGCGCGTTTTCCGCTCTTTGGAGAATCTGCAACCCCAGGTGGATATGATTCAGCGTTTGCGCGCCGCGGGGCGTTACGACAGCCGCGCGAATCTGTTAGCGGAGAAACTGCCCGAGGAAGCGGACCTCGCCAACTGGGTGAAAGACGCGTTGACCCATTATTGGGGCGGCCCGAAGCTGGTGAACAGTCCGTTGATGAAATTGCGCGTTGTGCAGGAAATGTCGAATGAATATGACGGCAATGCCGCCAATGCTTTGCGGGCTTTGTTGCGCAAAGCGGTGGATCAGGTGAAGCCGGAGGGAGATCGTCATTTCACGACCGAATGGATTCTATACAACATTTTGGAAATGAAGTTTATCGAAGGAAGAAAGGTGCGGGACGTGGCCGCTCGGCTGGCGATGTCCGAAGCCGATTTATATCGTAAACAGCGTGTTGCGGTGGAAGCGGTGGCGCACGCGATTTTTGAGATGGAAGTACAAACACAAGGACAATGAGTAATTTCGGAGGGTAGTATGGCAAGTCAGAATAAATCCAGTGGAAATCCGATGCCGGTCATTGACGAGGGTTGGTGGGCCTCACTGCTGGCGGAGGATGAACGGCGCGGCTCGCCGCCTCAGGCGGGGCCGGCCGCGAAATCGGAGTCGAAAGCGGAGGAGTCGGTTAAGCCCGCGGCCGATTGGGTTCAGGCAAAAGACCTTTACCAGAACGACCAAATCGTTCAACTGCGAGTCACCGGCCACAATCGCGGCGGATTGCTGGTGGAAAAAGAGGGACTCTACGGTTTTGTGCCAATCTCACATTTGGTCGAAATGGCCGGAAAGACCGAGGCGGCAGACCGCGAGGCGGGACTCGATGCGTATATCGGGAAGACGCTCAGTTTGAAAGTGATCGAGTGTGTGCCGGAAGACGGCCGCATCGTTTTTTCGGAGCGCGCCGCGTTGACCGAGTCCGGCAGGCGTTCGATGCTCTTCAACGAAATCCAGCCGGGTCAGCGCATTTCAGGGCTGGTCACGAACGTTACCGATTTCGGTGTGTTTGTGGATCTCGGCGGCGTGGAAGGTTTGATTCACATCTCCGAGCTTTCCTGGGGACGCGTGATTCATCCCAATCAAATTGTTCAACTGGGACAGACCATCGAAGTGCAAGTGCTCGAACTTTCCCCGGAGCGTTGCCGCGTCGCGTTGAGCCTCAAACGATTATTCCCGAATCCCTGGGAGCAGGCCGATTCCGCTTTTCCCGAAGGCGCCATCGTTCCAGCCGTTGTGACCAGCGCCGTTTCGTACGGCGCGTTTGCGCGGCTCGAAGCGGGCGTGGAAGGTTTGATTCACGCCTCTGAAATACCGCTCCAGCCGGGCCAGTCTGTGAAAGAATTTCTCAAAGAAGGTCAGCCGGTCGAAGTCCGCATCCTGCACGTGGATGCCGCGCACCAACGCATGGGACTCAGCCTCCGCCTCAACTAATTGATGACCAAACGTCCGGTCTCTCAGCGCCAATACGAACAAACCGATCCGCCGTCCAACGATTGGCTGGATCGGTTGGCGCGCTTCAATTTACATTTTGGCCGTTTCATGCAAGATGTTCTCGGCATTCTGCTTCTAGCTTTGGCCTTGATGTCCCTGCTTGCCTTGTGGGGTCTAACGCAAGGCCTTCTGCTCACGCCGTGGTCGGCGTGGCTGGCGCGCTGGTTTGGTTGGGGAAGTTATCTGATCGTGCTCGGAATCGGATTCGGCGGATTGGCCCTGCTGAGGCGGCGGGCCGGATCGTGGAGTCTGGGCCGCGTGATTTGGCTCGAACTCGCCGCGCTCCTGACGTTGGGCCTGCTAACCGTTATCGGAGGCAATTCCCTCGACCGCGCCGACGCCGGTTTGGACGGCGGCCGTCTCGGTTGGGGAATCTACACTTTGGCGTCCATGCAGATCGGTCCGATGTGGAGCGTTGTACTTCTATCCGTTTTGTGGTTGATCGCGGTGATCAGCGGATTCGGGTTGTGGGCTTTGCTGGAAAGATGGCTGTTATATATTGCCGGTGAAACGCAAGTAGAGACCGTTCAACCTGTATCTCAAGCGCCTGCGGAAACCGCTGTAAAGAAAACAGAAAGGGCTTCGACGCCGAGGAAGAAATCCGCGCCGTTGCCGCCAGAATTTCGCACTTCCTTGCGCCCGGCCGAGAAAAAGAGCGAACGCCCGGTGAAAGCGCCGCCGCGCGATGAGACTTTGCCGTCTTTACAGATTTTGCTCACCGAACAAACGGCCCGCGCCGACGAACGCACCATTAATCAAACCGCGGGGATGATTATGAAGACTCTCTCCGAGTTTGGCATTCCCGCCACAGTGATCGGTTATCGCGTGGGCCCGGCTGTGACTCAATTTGCGGTACAGCCCGGTTTCATCAAAAAAGGCAACAGCGACGAAGAAGACGCCCAGCAAATGAAAGTGCGCGTGGCGCAGATCGCCTCGCTGGAAAAGGATTTGGCGTTGGCGCTTTCTGCAGAACGACTGCGCATCGAAGCGCCGGTCCCGGGCAAGCCTTACGTTGGCATCGAAGTTCCGAACTCACATTCGTCGGTGGTACGTCTGCGGCCTATCTTGGAGAGCGAGGCATATCATCGTTTGAGTGCGCCGTTGGCTATGCCGCTTGGGCGCGACGTTTCCGGTCAACCGGTAGTTGCGGATCTGGCGCGTATGCCGCACTTGCTCATCGCCGGTTCCACCGGATCGGGTAAATCGGTGTGTATCACGTCGCTGGCGGCGGCGTTTGCCATGAATAACGCCCCCGAAGACTTGCGCATGGTGATGATCGATTCGAAGATGGTCGAGTTACTGCGTTTCAACGGCCTGCCGCATTTGTACGGCAAGGTCGAGACGAACGTGGAACGCATCCTCGGCGTATTGCGCTGGGTGGTGCTCGAAATGGAGCATCGTTATCGTTTGCTGGAAGGAGCGCATGCCCGCGATCTGGATTCGTACAATCGCAAAATCTCGCGCCGCGGCGAGGGCGGGACGTTGCCGCGCATCGTTGTGTTGATCGACGAACTCGCCGACTTGATGATGTCAGCTCCCGATCAAACGGAACATAACCTCGTTCGTCTGGCTCAAATGGCGCGCGCCACCGGCATTCATCTTGTGGTGGCTACTCAACGTCCTAGCACAGACGTGGTCACGGGGCTGATTAAAGCTAATTTCCCGGCACGCCTTGCCTTTGCGGTCGCGTCCGGCGTGGATAGTCGCGTCATTCTCGATGTCACCGGCGCAGAGACCTTGCTTGGCCGCGGCGATATGTTGTTCTTGAATCCGGAAGTTGGGAATCCACTGCGTGCCCAGGGCGTGATGGTGACCGATATGGAGATCGAACGCATTATCGCTCATTGGCAGAAAGTGAGCGAAGTACCTGTGGACGATACGCCGCCGTGGGAGAAGCTTTTAACGGAACCTGATGAAAACGAGGATGAAGGTTTGATCGAGCAGGCCATTTCCATCGTCAAGCAATCGCAGCGGGCCTCGGCTTCGTTGTTACAGCGGCGGTTGCGCATCGGTTATCCGCGCGCGGCGCGCTTGTTGGATCAATTGGAAGAGATGGGCGTGGTGGGTCCGTCTCAGGGCGGGGGCCGCGAACGCGATGTGTTGGTAAATCCCGATGACGATCAGGAGAACGGGGAGAATTGAAATTCGAGCGTCCCGCCCATTTTCGAGTATGATTGGACAATCTCTTATAGAAGGCTGGCTGGTGAAAAAGACATTTACAGATTTTTTGCGCGTCGCATTCAAGTGGTTTCTCGATCCGATTGGCGGATTTTTAAATCGCATCGGTTTGACGCCGAACTCGGTTACACTGTTGGGCGTCTTTGGGAATATCGTCGCGGCATACTTTGTAGTGAAGGGGCAGATCTCGATTGGCGGTTTGATCATGTTGATCGTTTGGCCCATCGACGCGTTGGACGGCACGATGGCGCGCTTGCGGGGCGAAGCCAGCGATTGGGGCGCTTTTGTGGATTCGGTCAGCGACCGATATTCCGAGCTGATCATCCTCGGCGCGCTGTTGTATTACTTCGCGATGAATAATCTGCAAGTAGCGGAGATCGTTACTTTCGCGGCCGCCGCCGGGTCGATCCTTGTTTCGTACGTAAAGGCGCGCGCCGAAGCGCAAAGCTTTAGCGCCAAAGAAGGCCTGCTTACCCGCGCGGAAAGGTATCTGGTGCTGGGACCCGCGCTCTTATTCAATTATCCCGTGATCGGCGTTTGGATCATTGCAGTGCTTGCGAACTTTACGGCCTTACAGCGCATCTGGATGGTTCGCGCACAGGCGCATGCAAGCCTCGAGAAATTATCGTCCAAGGAGTAGAAGATGATTGACGGCTTTTCGTTAGGACCCCTTTATATCAAGTTCTATGGGATCATTTTGATGCTCGGCGCGGTGGCGGGCGCGTGGCTGGCTACGCGTGAAGCCAAACGCCGCGGCCACGACCCTGAAATCGTATGGGACCTGCTCATTTACCTGATTATCGGCGGAGTGATCGGCGCGCGTTTGTGGCACATTTTCACGCCGTCGCCCTCCTCGATCGAGCAAGGCATTACCACCGCGTATTACCTCAGCCATCCGCTGGATGCGCTGGCGATCTGGCATGGCGGCCTGGGCATTCCGGGCGCGGTCATCGGCGGGGTGATCGCGCTGTATTTCTATACGCGCAAATATAAATTGAACTTTACCGAATGGGCCGATATTGCCGCGCCCGGCCTGGCACTGGGTCAGGCCATTGGCCGCTGGGGAAATTTTTTCAATCAGGAACTTTACGGCGCGCCCACCAACTTGCCGTGGAAACTCTACGTTGACCCGACGCATCGTTTGACCGGCTTCGAGAACGTGGCATACTATCATCCGTTGTTCGCGTATGAGTCCATATTGGACTTGGCGAACATGTGGCTTCTGCTTTGGCTGTCGCATAATTACACTGCGAAGCGGAAGAACGGCGATATTTTCCTCGTCTATTTGATCGTTTATCCGATCATTCGATTCTCGCTCGATTTTCTACGGCTCGACGCCTCGGAGATCGCGGGCATCAACGCCAATCAAACGCTGGTGGCGATCGTGGCTGTGTTGGCCGCGGCGATGTTGATTTGGCGGCATCGCGCGCCGTCCGAACAAGTCGAGGCGCCCGCTTCATCCCCGGACCCTGCGCCTGCTCTCGTTGCAGTGAGCGAGGAACCGGCCCCGAAGAAGACCGCGGCTCGCAAATCTGCGGCAAAGAAGAGCGCCAAAACCAAAACAGCGGCGAAGAAGAAAACCGCCGCTAAAACACCGACAAAAAAGAAAACTGCTCGAAAAACATCGTCATAAAAGGACTGTTGTCTTATTGACGCGAATTTCACGCGTCACTATAGTTCTCTCGGGCGTATATGATCGAAACTAGCGATCTCAGCAAACGATTCAACGATTTTTGGGCGGTCGAAGGCGTAACGATCCGGGTGGAGTCCGGTCAAATTCTTGCCCTGCTCGGTCAGAACGGCGCGGGTAAAACCACCACCGTCCGCATGTTGACCGCGCTCTTGAACCCGACGCGCGGTTGGGCGCGCGTCGCCGGCTTCGATACCGTCCGTGAAGGGCACATGGTGCGCGCCTCGGTCGGCGTGCTCACGGAACAGCACGGCTTGTATATGCGGATGAACGGGGAGGAATATCTCGATTTTTTCGGCGAAGTTTACTCTCTCGATTCCCAAACCCGTAAAAAGCGAAGCGATTACCTGTTGGATTATTTCGGTTTGAAGAGCGCGGCGCGCAGGCGCATCGGCGAATATTCGAAAGGCATGCGGCAAAAGCTGGCGCTAGCGCGCGCTCTCATACACGAACCGCCCGTGCTTTTGCTGGACGAACCGACTTCCGCCATGGATCCGGAGTCCGCGCGGCTGGTACGGGACGAGATCGCGGCATTGAGATCGTCTCAGCGTTCGATTGTAATTTGCACACATAACCTGACCGAAGCCGAAGCCCTGGCGGATATTGTGGCGATCATCTATCGCGGCCACATTCTGGTCCAAGGTACGCTCGAGGAGCTGAAGCGTCAGACTCTCGGCCCGGTTGAATACGAAGTGAAATTATCGGAAAGCTGGGACGGGGCGGAGGTAGAACTCCCTCCCGGCGCGGTGCTCAATCAAGATAACGGAACCAGTTTTCGGTTTAATGTGGAGCGGCCGGAGGAGGTCAACCCGCAAGTGGTGCGCGCTTTGTCGAAGACCAATGCTTCGGTGGTCGCGTTGCAGGAAGTCCCGCGCAGTTTGGAGCAGGTTTACTTGAAGGTGATGGCGGACGCGCAGGCGGGCGAACATGCGGCGTAGGTTGAGGCCGGTATGGTTTGTGGCGCGGCGGGAATTGCGCGACCAGCTCCGCGATTGGCGCGTGCTGTTCCCTTTGATCGTTTTGACTTTGGGCTTTCCCGTCATCATGAATGGAATGGCGCGGGCCGCCATCCGTTTCATAAATCAATACGGCGCGAATTTAGTGGCGGACAGTCTTGTGCCGTTTTCGATTTTGATCATCGGTTTCTTCCCCAATACGATTTCTTTGGTGGTCGCGCTCGAGTCGTTCGTCGGCGAGAAGGAGCGCGGCACTATCGAACCGTTGCTTACTTCGCCGCTCGAAGATTGGCAGATGTATCTTGGCAAGCTGGCAGTTGGGATCATTATGCCGCTGGCGGCCAGCTATCTGTCGATCACTTTGTATTTGTTGTTCATCGCCCATTCGCAGATCAAGATTCCAAACTGGCAGATCATCGCCCAGCTTTATATGTTGACTCTGGCGCATGCGGTGTTGATGGTGAGCGGGGCGATCATTATTTCCGTACAGTCCACTTCGGTAAAGGCCGCCAATTTGTTGGCGTCTTTTATCGTCATCCCGGTTGCGTTCCTGTTGCAAGGCGAAAGTGTGCTTCTGTTTTGGAGGAACGGCGAAGTCCTGTGGCTGGCGGTGGTGGCGGTTTTGATATTGTCGGCGTTGTTCATCCGCGTGGGGATCGCGCACTTTCAACGCGAATATTTACTAGGCCGCGAAATCGACACGCTCAATCTTCGCTGGTTATGGAAATCGTTTTGGTCTGCTTTCACGGGCGGGGCTGAGTCGGTTTGGCGCTGGTATCCGCAGGCGGTCTATCCCGCGCTGCACAGGCTTTTTACTCCATTGATTCTGGTTATTGTCATCGCGCTTTTTACGGTGATGTCGAGTTACGGATGGGTGAATCACAGCGCGCATGCCTTGATCAAGGATGCGCCGCCTGAGAGCGTTTCGACGGCAATACAGAAGTTTGCGAACTTACCACAATTTTCTCAATTTGCTGGCGATCTTTCGGCGCCGGCTTTATTTGCACATAACGCACAGGCGATATCGCTCATGCTGTTGGCCGGGTTGGTTTCGTTCAGTGTGCTGGGAATCCTATTTTATATTATAAACATGAGCCTGATTGGGGGGGCGCTGAGCTTGTTCGCCGTATTTGGAATCTCGCCGATTGCGCTTTTCTTCGCGGGATTGTTCCCGCATGGGTTATTCGAAATCCCGGCGATGGCATTGGGCAGCGCGGCCGTTTTGCGCGTTGGTGTAGCGCTGGTTACGCCTCAGACGGGAAAGTCCATGGGCGAGGTGCTGATCGAATTGCTGGCGGATTGGACAAAGGTTTTTCTGGGCTTGATCGTTCCCTTGCTGGCTGTGGCGGCTGTGATCGAAGCGTACGTCACCCCGGTCATTTTGACGTTGACCTTCAAGAGGTGAATCGTGCCCAAGGCCATTATCCTCGGCTCGTCCAACGCGATTCCGACCAAAGATCACGAGAACACACACATGGTCATCATTGGCGACGAACGGGTGGTGCTGGTGGATTGTGTCGGCACGCCTGTGTTGAGATTGGAACGGGCGGGCGTGGACTTCAACGACCTGACCGATATTATCATTACGCACTTTCATCCCGATCACGTTTCCGGTCTCCCGCTCCTGCTGATGGATATGTGGCTGATGGGCCGCAGGAAGTCGATCAACATCTATGGCCTGCATCATACGCTCGACCGCGTCGAGCGGTTGATGGGTTTTTACGAATGGGCGGACTGGCCCGATTTTTTCCCGGTGGCTTTCCATCGCCTGCCCGCCGCGGAAATGTCTACGGTGATCGATTGTCCCGATTTCAAAGTTTTATCGTCGCCTGTGCGCCACCTCGTCCCGACGATCGGCCTGCGTTTTGAGTTCCAGCGCGTGGGTCGCGTGATGGCTTATTCGTGCGATACGGAACCGTGCGTGCAGGTGGTGCGTCTGGCGGACGGCGCGGATGTTTTGATCCACGAGGCCGCGGGGGAGGAGCGCGGTCATTCCTCCGCCGCGCAGGCGGGCGATATTGCCAGTCAGGCCGAGGCCGGGGCGTTATATTTGATCCATTATCCGACCGGTCAATTTGGCGTGGGCGACCCGGTTGCGGAAGCGAAAAAGAAATATGGGGGAACGATCAATCTGGCTACGGATTTCATGACGTTGGATTTTACATGAATAAAATATCCCTTCTCATCGAGGAGGGATATTTTCTACCAGCCTGTGATGTATTGTCCCCACTCGTCGTTTTCGTTGAGATACCGGCCGTAAAGATAGGTCGGGCTGGCCGGAGGCTCCTTGGGAATGTGCAACAGGAGCATGTGCGCCTCTTCCAACTTGCGGCCTCCCTTGCGATGATTGCAGGAGGGACAGGCCGCCACGACGTTCGTCCAAATATGCGCGCCGCCCAGGTGCCGGGGCTGAACATGATCGACGGTCAAACCGCCGTCCTTTCGGCCGCAGTACTGACAGGTATAATTATCCCGGCGGAAGACCTCGCGGCGGGTTAATTTCACACGCGGGCGCGGTCGTTGTATTTGCTGATCGAGTCGAATGACCGACGGACGCGGAATTAGATCCGAAACGGTGTGGATGTAACCTCGTCCGTTGGCAACCATCCCCGCTTTGCCGGAAAGGACCAAACCAACCGCCCGCCGCGTGGAACATACGTTGATTGGCTCGAAATTTGCATTGAGCACAAGAACAGGCTCATTCATAGTCGCTCTGCAATGGGCATGATTATACTGCTTTTCGAACTTGTGTATAACCGGCTGGTCTAACGCGAGGTGAATTTGAACATCCTAATTACGGGCGGGACGGGCTTTCTCGGAAGAACGCTTACCGGGTCATTTTTGGCGGACAGGCATCGCGTATGGGCCTTGACGCGCTCGCCGCGCGGCGCGCGTTTGCCGGACGGCGCGCAAGCTGTCGGTTGGGATGGAAAGACCGCGCAGGGCTGGGAGCATTTGGTCAACGAGATGGATGTCATTGTCAATCTGGCGGGGAGATCGCTTTCCTCGTGGCCGTGGACAAAAGCCCGGCGGCAGGAGTTTTTCGATTCACGCGTCCACGCGGGACAGGCGCTTGTGGAGGCGATAAAAAGCGCGACTCATCGCCCGGGCGTTCTCCTGCAAATTTCAGGCATCAACCATTATGGATTGCGCGGCGAACCTGCGGACGAATCTACGCCGCCCGCAGACGATTTCCTCGCCCGCATCACTATCGCTTGGGAAGCCGCTACACAACCGGTCGAGGAGTTGGGCGTACGCCGCGTGGTTGCGCGCTCGGCGGTGGTCCTTGCAAATGGAGAAGGACTCTTTCCGCTGATAACTTTGCCTGTGCGTTTATTCGTCGGCGGCAAGCTGGGGACTGGAAAACAAATCATGCCGTGGATTCATCTCGTCGATGAGATGGGCGCGATGAGATTTCTGATCGAGAACGAAAGTGCGCGCGGCGCGTTCAACTTGATCGCGCCCGAATCCACTTCAATGGAGGAGTTCATGCGCGCGGTAAGCCGGTCTTTGCACCGCCCGTACTGGTTTTTCGCGCCGGCCTCCCTCCTGCGATTGACATTGGGCGGCATGAGCGACCTGGTTTTGGAAGGTCGCGCCTCCCGGCCACAGCGTTTGACCGAACTTGGGTACCGGTTCCAGTTTCCAAGGCTGAAAGAAGCGTTGGCCGATTTATTTTCCGCGTAGATTGTATCGAACGAGTCGAGAAATGGAGAAAAATTCATGAAACGCTGGATCGTCCTGATTGCGATATTCCTGTTTGGCTGTAGCCCGAATGTGCCTCCGCCGCCGATTCTTCCTGCGCAATCTTCAGTCGGGCCGACGGCTTACATCGCGCCTTCCTATCCCACCGCGCAGGCGCAGGTGATTTCATCGGATCAATCGGCCAACGGCGTGACCGTGCAGGTGACGCGCGCCTGGCGGGACGGCAAACAAGTCGACGCTGATGTGTGTTACACACTGCCCAGCGATTCGGACTGGTCGATTTGGAATGCGAGTTTGCAATTTGGGGATAGCGCCCTGACCGATTTTGGCGTAACGCTGATCAGCCGACAGGCGCCGGCTGAGGGACAACCCGGTCAGCGATGCGATACGCTCAACTTCAACGTGCCACCGGATGCCGACCTTTCGAACGCGGTTTTGACGATTGACTCCATTGGCGTGCCGCCGCGGCAGGACGATTATTGCACCATCTATATGCCCAAGATTCAGGAGGTTTTGGCCCAGCGTGGAATTGCCATTACACTCGATTGCACTACGGACGCGAACGGCGCGGCTTCCATGCAAATTACGAGCATACCGCCCGGTATGACGCAACGGCAGGCGGAAGAGATCGTTTATAGCGACGAGTTCTATACCATCAAGGGCCCGTGGGTATTCGCTTTCAATCTGGCGCAGTGATGATATAATCGCCGCATGTCGGTTTTATTCTGCAAGGTTTACGCTGATTATCCCCGTCCTTGAATTCATGCGATGGTGGATGAACGCGCCCACGCCATCGCGGGCGCGTTTTTATTTGCAATCATTTTCGGGAGAGTCCTATGAACATTGACGAACAGGTCGAGCTTTTGATGCAGGGCACGGATTATGGCGACGCGGAATTGAAGAAGGCCATGTCTGTCGAATTGCGGGCGCGTCTGACCGAAGCGCAGAAGGAGGGGCGGCCCCTGCGCGTTTACTGCGGCTACGATCCGCGCACCTCGGACCTACATCTGGGACATACGATCACGATGCGTAAACTGCGCCAGTTTCAGGATTTGGGTCACGAGGTTACGTTCCTGATCGGCACGGGAACGAGCATGGTCGGTGATCCTTCAGATAAGGATAAATTGCGCGCAGTGTTATCGAAGGAAGAGACCGAGTACAACGCGCGTACTTACGCGGAGCAGGCCTTTACGATTTTAGATCGTGAAAAGACGAGGATTCGTTTCAATCACGAGTGGCTGTTGGATTTGAAGCTGGCGGATATGATCAAGCTCGGCTCGGCTTTTACCATTCAGCAATTCATCTCGCGCGAGAACTTCAAACTGCGCTGGGAAAAGGGCGATCCGGTCTATTTGCACGAGACTTTCTACGCGTTGATGCAGGGTTATGACGCGGTTGCCATGAACACAGACGTTCAAGTGGGCGGCAGTGATCAGTTGTTCAATATCATTACCGCGGGGCGCAAATTACAGGAATTGTTCGGTCAGCGGCCGCAGATTGGGATTCTCGTCAGCATCCTGCCCGGGACGGACGGCGTAGTGCGCATGTCGAAGTCGCTGGGCAATCATATCCCGATCCATGCCGCGCCCGAAGATATGTACGGCAAGGTTATGAGCATCCCCGACGACGTAATGGTGACTTATTTTCAACTGGCTACGCGTTATACGCCGGTTCAAATCAAGGCGGTGGAAGCCGCGCTGAAGAACGGTACGCGCCATCCGCGTGACGTCAAGATGGAATTGGCGCACGAGATCGTCGAGATTTTTCACGGGAAAGCCGCGGCGGAGGAAGCCGAGGCGCAATTCAAACGCGTTTTTCAGGAACGTGAAGCGCCGCAAGAGATGCCGGAATTTACATTGGCTGGCGGCATGACCGTGCTCGACGTTTTATTGAAAGCTAGTCTGGCGTCCAGCAAGAGCGAGGCGCGTCGATTGCTGGAACAAAAAGGAGTGCGGCTCGACGGTGAAACGCTGGAGCGCGGCGATGAGCCGTTTCCTCATCCCGGCGTGCTTCAAGTGGGCAAACGCCGTTTTCTGCGTGTGAAATAACGAACGTGGGATGAGCGCTCATTCTATGTCTATTTCTTCCTCCTCGGCCATTCGTATGAACTCTTGCGTCACTGCGGGGTCGAAGCGTATTCCCGATTCATTGATAATATATTCAAAAACCTGCTCTCTGGGCCATGCCTTTCTGTATGGGCGGTCGTTCAGCAGGGCATCCCAAACGTCAACTATGGAGAAGATGCGCGCCGAGAGGGGAATATCCGCCCCTTTTATCCCGCGCGGGTAGCCCTTTCCATCCCAGCGTTCGTGATGGCAATATGGTATTTCCAGGGCGGGCCGCAGATATGCGATGGGATACAGCAAATCGTAGGCATATTTTGGATGCTGGCGCATTTCCGTCCATTCCTCGTCCGTCAGCGGCCCCGTTTTTTTCAGGATGTGATCGGGAACGGCCATCTTGCCGATGTCGTGCAAGAGAACGCCGCGGCGAATGTGAATCAGATCGATTTCGGGAACGTTCAATCGGCGCGCCAGTTTCAAGGTCAGTTCGGTGACGCGGAGGGTGTGTCCCTGGGTTTCCTTGTCGCGCAATTCGAGCGCTCTGCCCCAGCCTTCAAGGGTCGTGTCGTAGGCTAGCGATAATTCCTGATTGGTGCGTTGGAGATTATCGAAGAGCTGGGAATTATCTATTGCAATGGCGGCCTGCCCGGCCATGGTGTGAAAGAAATCCAGCCATTCCGCGTTCATGGCAACCGGCTGGCGCAAATAGACTTCGACAATTCCTTTCACTTGTCCCTTGCTGATTAGCGGCGTGGCGTAGTAGCCGATGAACCCTTCCCCTGCGATCAAATCCTGGCTGTGAAAATTGACTTCGCCATCCAAGTCTTTCACCAGTATATCTTTTCTGTCCAGCAGGATACTGCCCAATAATTTATTTGTAACCCGCAGGGAGGATTGAATTTTATTGCCCTGCCTGAATCCCAAACTCGATATGCGGTTCAATGCCCGCAGGTCTGAATTATAGGAGAGCACCGAGGCCGCGTCGACCTGAAGATGCGTCAGCAGGTGCTCGAGCAAAATATTGAGAGTCACGCGCAGATCGAAACTGGAAGTGATGGCGGTGTCCACGTCGCGCAGGGCGATCAACCGCTGAATCTGTTCCTCGCTTTGACTATAGAGCTGTGCGCGCAGAATAGCGCTCCCTGCGATCTCGGCCAGCGTGATGAGCAATTGAATCCGGTGAGCCTCCGTTCTATGCGGCTGAGGGGTTGCGATCAGAAGCGTGCCGATGGTCTGATTGGCGCTGTGAATCGGAATCGCGGCCCCGCTTCGCCCCATGCCGTACTTTCCTCGGAAATCGGGATGCACATATGGATCGGTCGAAAAATCTTCGACGATGTGCGCTTCTCCGGTGCTATACACGTGCCCGACGATCCCGGTTTGCGGATTCATACGATGAATATCCAGTTCTTTGAGCCGGCCTTTGGAGATCTTTTCGACCAACTGATTGGAAGACGAATCGTACAGCCAAATGGACGCGGAATCTGTTCCGATCAAGTTCAAGGCTTCGTTTATCAGGATTTCGAACATTCGATCCGGCTCCTGCGTAGTGCGCAGGGCGGATGAGATGCGGCTTACCACTTCCAATTCTTCCAACCGCAGGCGCGTTTGCTCGTAGAGACGCGCGTTGTCCATTGCAATGGCGGCCTGATAGGCAAAGGTCTGCGCGAGCGCGGCCGAATTATCGTTGAACGCGCCGCTTCGATAGCTGTCGAGGGTGATGAAGCCGACGATCTCGCCGCGCGTCACCAGCGGAACGCCCATCCAGCCCTTGACGTGATCCGCCGCGGCCCAGCGCTCGAAGCGCGAATCCACTTGCGCGTCGTAGATAATGACCGGCTGGCCCTGGGCGCGCATCTCTTCCAATAACTTATTGTTAGCGGGGAATATTTGATTCAATACGGCGCTTTGATCGGGAAATCCCTGGGCGGCTGTGATTCTCACGCGATCGCCTTCCAGCAGGAGTATTGTGGAGCTATTGTAGGGCACAACCTGTTTTAACGCGATCAGGATAGTGTCGAGGACTTGAGCCGAATTCAGCGAGGACGTGATGGCCGCCGCCGCGATCCGAAGGTTTTCGGCCTCCTGGCGTCTCTGTTGTTCCAATTCATAGTGACGGGCGTTGGCGATGGCGCTGGCCGCGTGGTTGGCAAGTCCCAGCGCCAGCTCCTGATCCTGATCGCTGAAATGGCTGGGGAGCCGGCTTTCCAGCGTGGCCACACCGATCACATTTTCCTGATAGATGATCGGAATCCCAAGAAACGATTGAATATTGTCGATGCCCGGTATCCAGCGGTATCGTTCATCCTCGTCTACGTGGTCGATTCGAATCGGGCGCTTCTCCCGGATAATTCCGCCGGGAAGCGGAAAGTCTTCGGCGAGGAGTGTATTGCCCGGACGAATGAACTTTGGGGAGCCGCCGCGCACGGCGAGGATGCGGAGGCGCTCTTCCTCGACCAATTGAATCGTTCCAAAATCCGAAGGGATGAGCTTCATGAGGTGTTCCAGTATGGTTTCGATCACCTCGTTCAGGTCCAGCGTGGAAGCGGCCACCCTCATTAGTTCCAGCATGGATGCTCCGCGCAATCGCTGGTCTTGTTCCGCGGCAAAAGAGCGCGCGTTTTGAATGGCAATGGCGGCCTGATTGGCAAATGTGCGAACCTGTGTCGCCTGTTGCGCGGTGTAGGCGCCGCGCTCGCGGCTGTCCAGGTTGAGGAATCCGATTATTTTGTCGTTGACGATCATGGGAACGCCCATCCAGCCGCGGATATATTCGGTGCCCTCGATTTTCTCGAAGCGTTCGTCCGATTGCGCGTCTTCGAAAATAATTGGATCGTGGTTGGGCGTGCGTTCGTAAAGATAAAGATGTTTGGCTTGTCCGAATTTCGTTCCAAGAAGGCCATCCGGCAACCCGCGCCCGGCCATGATTTCATAAGAGCCACGATTGTTTAAGGCGATCGATGCGCTGTCGAATTTTGCGAACGTGGGAAGTAAGTCCAGAATTTTTTCCAACAGTAAAGGCAAGTCGAGGGTCTTGGTCAGCGCGGTGGTGGCCTCGCGCAGGCTTTCGGCTTCGCGGACTCTGCGACGCTCGACCTCGAATAATTTTAGCTTTTCGATGGCCGTGCCAAGCCCGCTGGCGAGGGTGACGATCAATCGCTCGTCGGCTTCCTGATATGCGTCTTTCCGCAGGCTTTCGAGATTGATCACACCGATGATCTGGTCGCCCGAGACGATCGGAACGCAAAGCTCGGAGCGCACGCCGGACAGCGCTTCTATATATTCCGGCGCGGTATGTACGTCCCCCAGGCGGATTGATCTTCCCTGCGAAGCGACCTTACCTGTTATACCGTATTCCACTGACAGCGTCTTTTTCGATTCATATTGGATATCGCCGTGATAGGAATCGTGAGGCGTAAGCCTTTGCTTGTCTTCCGTCAGTAAAAGCACGCCGTAATTATCGGAATGAAGCGCGCTCCCGATGATGTTGGTCGTGCGTGCGATCAACTCGTCAATATCCATCGCGCTAGTGTTGACAATGGCGGCCGCGTGCAACATGATCAATTCGTTGAGTTGTTTTCGCTGGGCGGCGCTGGCTGTGTCGCGCTGAATGGCCGCGCTCAGAATATTGGAGGCGGTTTGCAGTACGTCGATTTCGCCTTCGCTCCATCTGTGTTCGCTGATGCAATCGTCGAGTCCGATGAACCCCCACCAGTTTTGCTCGATCATGATCGGCACATTGATCAGCGAAAGGATTTCTTCTTTTTTCAGTTCGATCTGCTGTTCGGGAGGCAGTTCACGTGTAATTCCGTAAGCCGGCTGTCCGCTGGCAAGTTTTTCGGCCCATTCGTTCAGCCCATCCTTCCGCATACTGTAGCCCTGTAAACGCGGATTATTGACTTGTGGAATTATGCCGGGCGCGCTCCATTCGAAGATTTGCGATGCGATGATCTCTTCCGGCGGGCCGGGCTGTTTTTGAATGATATAGACCCGGCTGACCTGGGCCGCGGCGCCGAGCTTTTCAAGAATGGATTGAATGTTATCGATCCATGACGTGGACTTTAGGAATTGGTCGGCGGCGAACGCGATCGCGTTCAAAATCGCTTCGCTCTTGGCCAGGTCCTTTTGAGTTCGCTTTTGTTCGGAAATATTGTGGAACATGGACAGGATACATTCCTGTCCGTTCAATATTACGGTTTCGTAGAAAGTGAGCACGTCGAAGATTTCGCCGGTCCTTGTGACGAAAATGTCCTCGTCGCCTTTAATGGACTTTTCCTGTTTTAAACGCCCCAGAAATTTAGCGCGTTGTTCTGGGTTGATGTAACCGAACTCGTACACAGACCTGCCGACCAGTTCTTCCAGGCGATATCCGAATAGATCCAGGTAGGCTGGGTTGGCGTCGACGTAGCGGCCGTCCTTCAGTGAGGTGATGCAGATGGCGATTGGGCTGGCTTGGAATACCTTGCTGAAGCGTTCCTCGCTTTGGCGGATGGTCTCCTCGACCTGCCTTTGCTCGGAAATATCGATCAGCATGCCTTGCCAATGCAAGGGCTTTCCGGTTTCGTCGCGGATCAAAGCCGCTTCATCGCGCAGCCATTTGATCGAACCGTCTTTAGCGATGATTCGATACTCGGCGCGATACGGCCTCAAGGTCTCATTGGACAGGCTGTCTTCATGTAAAGCCATTAATTTATCTTCGGGATGAATGATCTCCAGCCAAAGCTTGGGGTTTTCCATCCATTCCTGGGCCGTGTATCCGGTCAGCGCGTGGACCTGAGGGCTGGTGTAAACTTTTGTGCCGAGTTCGTCCAGCAGTTCCATGTAAACCGCGGCAGGCGCCTGCTCCACGAGCGCGCGGTAACGGGCCTCCGTCCAGCGTAGATCGAGTTCGACCCTTTTTCTTTCGGAGATATCCTGTTCGACGATGCTCTTGTATTTCTTCTCCGCAGTTTCGCGGTGTTTGATCTCCCTGTGCAGGGCCAGAAACAGGATGACGGCGGAGGCCAGCGTATAAGCCCAGCCCTTGTAGGTTTGAACAAGCGTCAGGGTATCCGGGTCGTTAATCACGGACCGTAGGATTCGGTCGGAGAATAAGATCCAAGAACCTCCTGCCAGAGCATACAGAAGGGCCAGGCCGAGCGAAAAAGAGATGCGTTTTCCTCTCATGTTTGCGT
>WBZO01002550.1_pt1 | contig 19030 bp, 15 predicted proteins | sample 5204261 | NCBI WGS metagenome assembly WBZO01 (sample SAMN12412400, study PRJNA552823) | activated sludge metagenome | isolation source: activated sludge from anammox sidestream of wastewater treatment plant... | place: USA: North Carolina | collected 2017-09
GGCGTGGCGCTCTCGGCCGCCCTAGCCCTACCCCACGCGGTCGCCGTTGGCCTCATCATCACCGCCTGCTCGGCTGGCTCGTCCTTCAGCGCCAAGCTGGTCGAGATGGCGGGCGGCGACATCCGGACCGGTGTGAGCCTGATGTTCCTGCTCGCCATCGTGACGGCCATCGTCCTGGGCCCGGTCGCCGCCGCGATGCTCGGACTCCTGGGCACGACGACCGGAACCGCGGTGCGCCTGGACCCGGTCCCCATCCTGCTGACCCTGCTGGTGTTCCAGGCGCTGCCGCTGCTGGCCCTGGCGGCACTCCATCAGCGGGCACCGGACGTCGCCCGGCGGCTGCGAGTGCCGGCTACCCGGGCATCCACGGCGCTGCTGGTCGTGGCCTTCGTGGCCGTCCTCGCGGACAGCGCGGACGACGTGCTGCGACTCGGACCAGTGCCTGTGGCCGCCATGGTGGGGCTCATCGGGGCGGGCCTCGTCGTGGGCTACCTCATCGGCGGTGGTGAGTCGCGGCAGCGTCGGGCGACGGCGCTGGTCACCGGTCAGCGCTCCGCCTCGGTCGCGTACATCGCGGTCCAGGGCCTGGAGATCCCGCTCGCGACTGCCACCGTGGTCGCGTTCGCGTTCGTGATGCTCGCGGTGAACCTGGGCATCACGCTCGTATCGCGGCGTGGGGTGGTGGGTCGACGCGAGGACGCCCTGGCAGGCCCGAGCCCAGCGACCGGATGACCGACCGGAGGAGTGCGGCCCTACCGATGAGGTCCGTCGGGACCCGGACAGCGAGCTCGAGGGCCAGTTGGGCCATCCGAGGACGGGTGGCGGGGCGGGCTGGCCGTGTTCGAGGGCGAACTCGGGACGCTCGACTCCCGCCAGGCAGCGGTCGACCACGCACATCGCGAGGTCGACTGGCCAGCAGCCACCTACGTCCGCTGGTTCCATGACATTCCGGCGGCCTCGGGGTGGTCGCCGGGCTCCGCCGGCCTGATCCCGGTCACACCCGCGCGCCACGGGTGATCGTCATGGTCCCGGGCGGGCCAGCGAGCGTGCGGCCGCGGTCGGCTGGCACCAGGCGACCTCGTCGGCTCGTCGAGGACGTGCACGCCCCCGACCTCGTCGGCCTCAGCCGACCGCCTTGCGCAGGAGGGCAGCGACGCGCTCCTCATCGGACGGGGTGAGCTTGGTGAGCGCGAAGACGGTCGGCCACATGGAGCCGTCGTCCAGCCGGGCGTCCTCGTTGAAGCCGAACTCCGCGTAGCGGCTGCCGAACTTGGATGCCGCCTTGAAGAAGCACACGACCTTGCCGTCCCGGGCGTAGGCGGGCATCCCGTACCAGGTCTTGGGCTGGAGGTCGGGGGCGTTCGCCCGCACGATGGCGTGGATCCGCTCGGCGATCGCCTTGTCGGCGTCGGGCATCTCGGCGACCTTCGCGAGGAGGTCCGCCTCACCGTCCGCCTTGCCGCTCTTGCGCTTCTCGGCCTTGAGCTCGCGGGCGCGCTCCTTCATCGCGGCCTTCTCGTCCTCGGTGAAGCCAGTCGAGTTGCCCTCGGTCGTGCTCCTCGTGGCCTTGGTGTCCGTCATGGGGGTGGTCCTCCGATGGGTGCGTCAGGCGCTCGCACGCGCGGCGACCTTGCGCGGCTGCAGGATCCGGATGGCGTTGCCGAACGGGTCACGGATGCCCATGTCGGTGCCATAGAAGTGGTCCATGGGCTCCTGGGTGAAGTCCTCGACGCCACGTGCGAGGAGCTCCTCGTACAACCCGCGCGCGTCGTCGGTGTGGAACACCAGACCCACCATGGCGCCCTTGCTGATGAGCTCGCGTAGCTGCTCCGCGGTCTCCTCGTCATGGAGCGGCGGGCCTGGGACCTCGAGCGAGATCTCCACCTCGGGCGCGCCGGGCACGCGCACCGTCAGCCAGCGATACGAGCCCTGACGGACGTCCGCCGCCTTGTCCAGACCCAGCTTGTTGACATAGAAGTCGAGCGCCTCGTCCTTGTCCAGGACATAGATGGAGGCGACATTGAGCCTGGTGATCATCGAGGCGATCTCCCGTGCGACGCGTGGTGACAGGCGGCCATCCTATGAGCCCGTGGCAGCGGGGGCTTCTCCAGGGCTGCTCGGCTCGCCCGACCGAGCCGTCACCGCACGGGGGCGGGTCGCGGCCATCTGGGAGCAGTTGGGGGCGGCCAGGGGCTCGTGGCCCAGGCGGTAGCCGGAGGGGGTCTCGCCCACGATCGTATGGAACGTCCGGCTGAACGTGCCCAGGCTGCCGAACCCGACGTCGAAGCACACGTCCGTGACGCTGCGGTCGGTCTCGCGCAGCAGGAACATGGCCCGCTCCACGCGGCGACGCTGGAGGTAGCGGTGGGGCGTCTCCCCGAACGCGGCGCGGAAGCACCGGCTGAAATGAGCCTCGGACACGTGCGCGACCGCCGCCACGCTGCGCACGTCGAGCGGCTCCGCATAGGCGCGGTCCATGGCATCACGTGCGCGCAGGAGGCGCCGGTTGAGCTCCTCGGTCTCGCGGCTCATGGGCTCACGCTCCCCGACCGTGGCATCGTCCCGCCCGGTCGTGGGTGACGCTCTGCGAGCCCACCCGCCATCATGCCAACGGCTCCCCGTCCGTGTCGCCCCGGTCATTGGCCCGTGTCGCGGTCGGTCGGTCCGTCACGATCCGGCGGTTCAGGTGGATGTCCGAGGCGGCGAGCGCGAGCGCGATCCGGCGTCGCAACTCCGCGGGCACCGACCAGCGCCCCGCTGGCAGGACCTTGGTCGCCATGCGGAGCGTGACGCCCAGGTCCGTGAAGGCGACGGTCGACCGATAGGCCGGTGTCTCCACGATGAGCGGCGCCCAGTCCGGGTCGGCCGCGAGGTCCGCGCCGACGCGGTTCATGACCGCGATGACCGCCTCGACGTCAGCGTTCCGGACACCCTCCAGGTCGACCATCGCCACCGCGAAGATGCGGGTCAGGTTCGAGACGACCCTGATGGTGCCGTTGGAGATCGAGTGGACCGTGCCCTGCGTGTCCCGGAGGACCGTCCGCCGCAGGCCCACCTCCTCCACCTGGCCCTCGATGCCACCCACCGAGATGGTGTCACCCTTGAAGAACTGGGACTCGAGGAGGATGAGGAAGCCCATGATGTAGTCGAGGATGACGCTCTGGCCCGCGAACGTGAGCGCGGCCAGGACCAGGCTCATGCCCGCGATCATCGGCCACAGGTTGAGGACGCCCAGGACAAGGAGCACCACCCCGAGGACCAGCAGGGTCCGGATGAGGCGGTTGGCGAGGTCCTCGAGCGTCTCCGCACGCTTCGCGACCTCCTGATCCGGTGCGCCCGAGGGCATCGCGCGTTCCTGCGCCCCCAGTAGCCCCAGGATGGCCTTGTGGATGATCGGGCGACTGAAGTGCCAGACCAGGAAGACCACCAGGGCGATGATGAACAGCGCCAGCCAGTTGACCGACAGCCAACCAGTCAGCTGCTCGGCCTGTGGCGAGGTCGGCACCAAGACCACCGGCGTGGGTGCCGGCGTGGGGGTCGGCATCGGCGATGCGGGCGTGGCCATGGCGCTCGTCCGGCTGCTACAGCGCGGCCAAGCCGCGACCGAGGATCACCACGCCGAGCACGACCAGCAGGACGGCCATCACCGTCGCGTTGTTGTCCTCGAGCCAAGATCGCCACGTGTCAAGGACGGCCCTGGTGCCGGGGCCCCCGAATGCGTGGTACAGGATCGGCGCCGCCACACTCGCCGATGCCAGGACCACGAACACGGCGACCGCGACGAGGGACTCGACCCCGGACAACCCGGCCTCCACCAGCACGAGCGCGGCGGCCACCGTGAGCGCCAGGTTCTTGGGGTTGACGCCGGACATCAGGGCACCCATGGCCGCGGCGGGGCTCGGCCGGAGCTCATCCACGGCATGCAGCCAGGGCGGCAGGGGCGCGGCCACCCCCGAGGGTGGTCGCGACAGCCAGCGTCGCACCCCCAAGACCAGGAGCAGGAGCCCCAGCGCGATACTGAGCCACGGCAGCCAGCCCGGAGGCGCTCCGGGCGCGGCGCCCAGCAGACCCGCCAGCAGTTGCACGGTCAGGAGGACGATGACCAGCCCACCGACCCAGCCGGCCAGATACGCGGATGCGATGACCCCCGCATGGCGCGTCAACAGCATCAGGATGACCGCCACGACCGGGATGGGACTGATGGCGATGCCGAGGGCATAGGGCAGCAACTGCCCGATCACTCCTCCCATGATGCCCCCCGGTGTCGCACGCGGACACGATACCGGGCTGTCACGGACGGCGCGTCACGAACCAAGTCGCCGAGGCGCTCGCCGGCCACGGACCCATGCGCCGTGCCCGGCTGCCATCAGACGGCCCTAGGCGACACCACCTGACGGCTGTCAACGGGAAAGCGAAGCACCGATGGGTCGAGCAGTCCGGCGGCGACCGCGGCCTCGACCGCCTCGCTCCGCGACGACACGCCGAGCTTGGCGTAGATCGAGATCGCCTGGGTCTTGACCGTGTTGATCGAGACGAACAGCCGGCTGGCGATCTCCCGGAGCGAGAGATGGCTGGGCAGGAACCCCAGGAGTCGCAGCTCCGCGGTGGTCAGGGTCGTTGGCCCACCCCGATGACCGACAGCCTCGCCAACCCGGGCTCGGAGCGCGGCGACCTCCGCTGCCATCGGCGCGAGGCCCGGCCTCAGCGCGATGATGTCGTCGATCTCGGTGAGCATCAGATGCGCGCCCTCCACCTCGCCTGTGCCGAGGTACGCATGGGCGACCTCGAGGCGCACCAAGGCAGACAGATACGGCAGCGCGGCGCTCAGCGTGGGTCGGAGCCGCTGCACGGTCTGGATGTCCGCCCGAGCGGCGTCGGCGGCACCGCGGTGGACCGCGATCCGGGCCCCCACCGCGACCGGGAGCGCGCTCGTGGCGTACGCCTCGAGGCCATGCTGTGTGATGAGACCCCGGGCCCTGCGCACATGCTCGTGCGCAATGTCCCATGCGCCACGCCCGATCGCGATGTGCGCCCTCATGCCGAGCGCGGTGGTCAGCGCTGGGATGCCACCCCGATCGAGCCCGATGTCGGTCGCCCGCACGAGCAACGCGTCGGCTTGGTCGACGTCGCCCAGCATCAGGCGGAGTGCGCCGCCCCCCAGGAACGCGGTCGCCTGCCAGTCGTCCCGCGTGGGCAGGCTCACCATGGCGATGCGCGCCTCGTCGAGCAGTTCCTCCGGGCTCATCCGGCCCATCACGCTCCGGAGCGCCGCGAACCTGGACCGCGCGATCGGGTCAAGGTCCCCGACGGTCCCCGCGACAGCGTCGGCCCATCGCTCGGCCCGAGCGGTGCGACCGCTCATCACCCAGATCCACGCCCCCATGATCGCGAGACGGGGCAGCCGCTGCAGCTCCGCGTCGTCGAACCAGTCGAACCACCGATCGAGGGTGGCGATGCGGCCGCTGCGGAACACGGACAGGGTGTGGGCCTCCAGGAGCGATGCCAGCAGGTGATCGGCCCCTGCCTGGTGCGCGTACTCGACTGCGGCATCCGGGTCGGCGTGGTCGGCGCACCACTCGGCGGCCCGACGGAGGACCACGCGCTCCCGCCCCGGCATGCGGGTGCGCAGCTCGCGCAGGAGCGCCTCGCGGAAGAGGTGGTGGTAGCGGTAGCTCCGCGGGTCCCCGTCAAGGGGTATCAGGAACCTGTTGGTCCGCGCGAGGTCAGCGAGCAGGTCCGCCGATCCGCGTCGCTCGAGCAGGTGGTCGCACATGGCGGCGTCGAACCGCACGAGCGGGGCTGTGGCGCACATGAAGGCCACCTCCTCTTCCGGCAACCGGCCGAGGACCTCCGCGTGGAGGAACTCGTCGACATATCGGACAGGGGCGTCTGGCCCGTGGTCGATGGGGCTCTCCCGCCCGCCCGCGCCAAGCGCCAGGGCGGTCAGGTAGATGCCGGCGGCCCACCCCTCCGTGCGCTCGGCGATGCGGGCCACGCGATCGTCGTCGGGCGTCACCCCCGCCTGCGCCAGGAGGTCGCGGGTCTCGTCAAGGGACATCGCGAGGTCGCTCGCCGCGATCTCGAGGAGCTGGCCGCGCGCCCGGAGCCGCGCGATCGGGACCGGCGCCTCCGACCGTCCGGCCAGGACCAGACGGATGCGGGGCGGCAGGTGCTCAGATAGCCACATCAGCGTGTCGGTGCAACCAGCCGTTCGGAGGTGGTGCACGTCATCGAGCATCAGCACGACCGGCCGGCTCCCGCGCCACAGGGCATCCGCGAGACGTGTGAGCGCCGCCAGACGGAGCGGTCCGTCCACGTCGCCTGGTGCGCTCAGGACGCCAGGCGCCAATGGCTCGATCCGGTCGAGCGCGAGCGCGAGGTATCGCACGAGGGCGGCGGCGTCATCATCGGTCGGCTCCAGCGAGACCCACGCGACCTCGCGCCGCTCGACCTCGGCCCACTGCCGAAGGAACGTCGTCTTGCCATAGCCCGCCGGGGCGGTGACCAAGACGACCTGGCGCTCGTCGCGGCGGGCGCGCTCGACGAGGGCGGTCCGCCGCAGCGATCCGGTTTGCGGTGGCGGTGGCATGAGCTTCGCGTCCAGCACACCCGAAGCCATGACCATCCGCAACCCTCCGAGCCCTCCCCACCACAGGGGCACGCGAGAGCATAGCCCGTCGAAGGGCGACCACGAGGGCACGGGCTTCCGAGTGAGCCCGACGTTGAGCCCGGGGTGGCCCACGGCTGGCGCGCCGCCCCGCGGCGGGGTCGCGACGCTAGTCGCGCGCGAAGATCGCGACCGCCTCCTTCTCGAGATCCACGTACTGCTCCCCGGAGACGTCCACGATGACCTGCCTGATGGTGCCGCCCGTGAAGGGGAAGGCGCCTGACCCGGCGTAGTCCTCGGTCACGGGCTCGCCCGGGTCGCGACCCACGTTCAGCCCCTCCCCCGCGAGCGAGAAGTTGCCCGGCTGGGTCTTGATCTGGGCCGATCCCACCGCCTGATCATCGATGTACAGGGTGAGCGTGCCGTGGGTCGGCATGTCCGTCCCCTCGCGGACGAACGCCGCCGACAGGACGTGGTCACCCGCGGGCACCGCCACGTCGGACGTCACCACCTGGTCGAACATGCCCACGAAGTTGTAGGCGTACTTGAGCTTGCCGTCCTTGAGGTACAGGGAATGGCCACCGAAGCGGGCCCCGTGCGAGAACAGCACGCCGGCTGCCTCCGGTGTGTCCAGCGACACCTCCGCGGCGATCGCGTAGGAGCGGTTCCGGACGTTGACGGCGGCCGCCTCCGGCACCTCCGCGCAGTCGGGGTAGTAGACGTAGCGGGTGCGCGGTGGCGACATCTGCGGCCGCTCCGACGTCAGCACCTCCACGCCCTTGCGGTCCTCCAGGGGCAGCCCGTTGTACCGGCCTGCCTCGTAGAACCAGAGCGCCGTGAGCTCCTGGACTTTGTCCGGGTGCTCGGACGCGAGGTCATGCATCTCAGTACGGTCCCGGCTGGTGTCATACAACTCCCAGCGGTCGTCCTCGAAATGTCCCCAGCCGGCGATGGTGGGATGGACGGTGGTGGCTTTCCAGCCCTTATGCCAGATGGCCCGCGACCCGAGCATCGTGAAGAAGGCGGTCTCCTTCTGGGTGGGCGCGGCCGCGTCATCGAAGGAGTAGCGAAAGCTCTGGCCCTCGAGCGGGATCTGGGGGTAGCCCTTGACCACCTCGGGCAGCTCCACACCCAGGCAGTCGTAGATGGTGGGCACGACATCCGTCGCATGGTTGTACTGGTGGCGGATCCCACCCCGCGCCTGCATGCCGGCCGGCCACGACACCACGAGCGGGTCCGCGATGCCACCCTCGAAGTTGTAGCGCTTCCACATCTTGAAGGGCGTGTTGAACGCCCAGGCCCAGCCCGTGGGGTAGTGGTTGTACGTGGTGGGGCTGCCCAGCGCGTCGAGGTACGGCATGTTGTCCTCGATCTTGTCCGGGATGCCGTTGAAGATCTTGTTCTCGTTGACCGACCCGTTGGGTCCGCCCTCCCCCGAAGCGCCGTTGTCCGACACCAGGACCACGATGGTGTTGTCGAGCTGGCCGGACTCCTCGAGGTAGTCCAGCAGCCGGCCGATGTGGTGGTCGGTGTGGGACAGGAACCCCGCGTACACCTCGGCCATGCGCGCGAACAGTCGACGCTCGTACTCGGACAAGGAATCCCAGGGTCGGGTGACATCCACCGGGTTCCAGGGCGTGCCATCCGCGCTCGTCTCGGTGGCGTAGGGGTTGGCGGGTGACAGCTCCGTGCCCGGGGGCATGATGCCCAGCTCCAACTGTCGCTGGAACACGAGCTCCCGGTACCTGTCGTAGCCCATGTCGAACTTGCCGGCGTATCTGTCGATCCACTCCTTGGGGGCGTGGTGCGGGGCGTGGGTGGCGCCGGGGCAGAAGTACATGAAGAAGGGTTTGTCCGGCGCCACGACCTTGGCGTCCCGGATGAACTGGATGGCCCGGTCGGTCAGGTCCTCCGTGAGGTGATAGCCCGGCTTGCCTGCGGCCCAGTCCTCTGGTGACGGAGCCGCCGATGGCTGCTCCGTGAGGTGGTTGTCGTACACCAGGTCGGGATACCACTGGTTGGTCTCGCCACCCAGGAAGCCGTAGTAGCGCTCGAAGCCACGACCGACCGGCCAGTTCCGCTTGGTCGAGGCCATGTTCATCTCATCGGCCGGGCACAGGTGCCACTTGCCCAGCATGTAGGTGTTCCAGCCCCGCTCGCCCAGCACCTCCGCGATGGTCGCGCACTCGAACGGGATATGGCCGTTGGACCCCGGGAAGCCCGTGGTCGCCTCCGCGATGCAGGCCATGCCGTTGGTGGTGTGGTTGCGACCAGTGAGGAGGCTCGATCGCGTGGGCGAGCACAGCGCGGTCGTGTGCCAGTTGGTGTACGTGAGGCCCTGCGCCGCGAGCCGCTTGATGTTGGGCGTCTCGATGAGGCCGCCCCATGGCTCCATGGCGGAGAAGCCCACGTCATCGAGCACGATGTACAGCACGCTCGGTGCGCCATCGGGGGCCTTGGGCTGGGTGTATGGACCCCAGTCCGGGACCGAGTCCCGGACGTCGATGCTGATGGTACCCCGGAACGGTGTGCTCACGTGTTGGCCCTCCTCACAGGCCCTGTGGATCGGGCCGTCGCAGGCCTATTGTCGTGCCATCACGATCTTGAGGCGCTCGTCGGGGTCGATGAGGTGGTCGTGCGTGTCATCGCCCAGGTCGATCTGGACCCAGTCGATGGTGCCGTTGAAGCGGCTCGAATCGGGCGTCACGTCCGAGCTGACCGCGGTGCCACTCTCGTAGCCCACGTCCGTGGTCTCGTCCGCGGAGAAGATCATCGCCTGGGTGAACGGGACCTTGCCCGTGCCCACGGCACGCCCGTCGTAGTAGAGGGTGACGGTGCCGCCCTTGCCCAGGCCGCCGCCGTCGTAGGCGAACTCCATGCGCACCTGGTGCGCACCAGCAGGGATCGGCTCGGATGCGACCGTCGGGAACTCGTGGATGCCCAGGACGTTGTACACGAACCGCCCCTTGCCATCGCGGACGTCGACGGCCCAGCCGCCGAAGCGGCCACCCTGCGCGATGATCGTCCCCGCGGCACCACCCTCGGGCACGACCAGGTTCGCGGTGACCGAGAACGACTTGTTCTTGATGGACACCACGCTGTTCTCCGAGAGCCGGCCCATGCCGCTGAACAGCAGCTGGGAGTTGCCCCGGATGAGCGTGGGTCGCCCGGCGATCTCCGGGACCGCTCGCTCGATGCCGCGGTCATCCATCGGCAGCACGTTGTAGCGCGTCGCCTCGATGAGCCAGAGACGCTGGAGCTCATGGAGCTTGTCGGGCATCTCCTTGGACAGGTCGTGCGCCTGCGTCCAGTCCTTGGTGCCGTCATACAGCTCCCAGACGTCGTCGTCGAAGGCCGGCTTCTGCTGGCCCACCATGAGCCACGGCGTCAGGTGCTTGGTCACCGCGCTCCAGCCCTTGTAGTAGATGCCCCGGTTGCCGAACATCTCGAAGTACTGGAGGTCGTGTCGCTCGGGTGCGTCCGCGTCGCCGAAGCTGTAGGCCAGGCTGGTGCCCTCGTAGGGGCTCTGCTGGACGCCATGCACGAACGTCGGCTCCGGGATGCCCGCCACCTCGAGGATGGTGGGCGCCACATCGATCACGTGGCAGAACTGGTTGCGGACCCCACCCTTGTCGGTGATGAGCCGCGGGTAGCGCACGATGGTCCCGTTGCGCGTGCCGCCCCAGTGCGAGGCCACCTGCTTGGTCCACTGGTACGGCGTGTCCATCGCCCACGCCCAGCCCACGGCGTAGTGGTTGTAGGCGGCGGGGGACCCGAACTCGTCGAGCTTGGAGTTCATGAACTCCGCGGTCTCGAGCGCGCCCATGCCGTTGAAGTTGGCCATCTCGTTGAACGCCCCCTGGAGCGTCCCCTCGGCCGAAGCGCCGTTGTCACCGATCATCACGAACACGAGCGTGTCGTCGTAGACGCCCAGGTCCTTGATGGCGTCGATGACGCGCCCGACGTGGTGGTCGGTGTGCTCGAGGAACGCCGCGTAGACCTCCATCTCACGCTCGAGGACTGGCTTGAGCGCGGGGTCCATGTCGTCCCATGCCGGGATCTCGGCGTGTCGCGGCGTGAGCTCGGCGTCGGGCCCGATGACCCCCAGCTCCTTCTGGCGGGCATAGGTGATCTCCCGCTGGCGGTCCCAGCCGTGCGCGAACTTCCCTCGGTACCTCTCGACCCACTCCTGGGGCACGTGGTGCGGAGCGTGGGTCGCACCGGGCGCGAAGTACATGAAGAACGGCTTGTCGGGCATGAGCGCCTTCTGCTGGCGCACCCAGCTGATGGCGTGATCCGCGAGGTCCTCGGTGAGGTGATAGCCCTCCTCCGGGGTCTTCGGGGGCTCGACCGGGGTGAGGCCCTCGTACAGGGCCGGGTTCCACTGGTTGTCCTCGCCACCGATGAAGCCGTAGAAGTACTCGAACCCGCCGCCACCGGCCGGCCAGCGGTCGAAGGGACCCATGGGGCTGGTCTCCCAGACCGGCACCTCGTGGCACTTGCCGAACTGCGCGGTGGAGTAGCCGTTGAGCTTGAGCGTCTCGGCGAGGGGCGCCTTGGTGTTGGGGCGCATCGAGGTGTAGCCAGGCGCCGAGGTCGCGATCTCGGTGATGCCACCCATCCCCACGGAGTGGTGGTTGCGCCCGGTCAGCAGCGCCTGGCGGGTGGGCGAGCATAGCGCCGTGGTGTGGAAGCGGGTGTACTTGACCGCGTCCGCGGCGATGGCCTCGAAGGTGGGAGTCTGGCAGGGCCCACCGAACGCGCTGGAGGCACCAAACCCGACGTCGTCGATGAGCACGATGAGCACGTTGGGGGCGCCTGCCGGCGGTCGCAGCGGCTGGATGGGCGGGAAGCTGACGTCCGGGTCCTTGGCGTCGTAGAGCACGTCGCCGGCGTACGCCCGATCGGGGATCGGCAGCACGGTCCTGGCGTGGGTGTCGGGTCGGTCGGCCATGGTTCGGTCTCTCCTCCGTGTGGATGGGCTCAGGCGGGTGCCGTCGATGGTGTGGTGGCCGGGGGCGCGGGGGCCTCTGCCGTGAGGGCCGCCGCATCCGTGGCGTGATATTCGTCGAGCAGCCGACGCTCCTCGTCGCGCCCCGGGAATTTGAGGAACACCAGCGCCGCGCCGATGAGCACCGCGATGATGCCCGCGAGATACGCCCACTGGTCACCCTGCAGGAACGCGGCCTTGGCCGCGGTCGTGATCTGCGTCGCGTACTCCGGGTACTGCGTGGCGACCTCGGCCGCGCCCGCGTAGGACATGGTCAGCTGGCTGATGACGCCGCTGGTGAGGTCGGGGTTGGCGGGTGCACCCGCGATCGCGGCGGCCGCCGCGGCGGCATACCCGGCCGTCAGCAGCGCACCGAAGATGGACTGCATCAGCGCGCCGCCCAGGTCGCGCTGGAGGTCGGCCGTGCCCGATGCCATGCCAGCGCGGGTCACCGGCACCGACCCGGTGAGCGAGTGGGAGGCCGGTGTCCCGGCCAGGCCCACGCCAATGCCCACGAAGGCGTAGCCCAGGCCGACGGTCCAGTACGACGACCCCTCCTGCCACAGCAGCAGCATCGTGGCGAACCCGAGGAGCACGAACACGTACCCGAGGAGGAGCGTGAAGCGGGCCCCCTTGGCCTCCACCAGCTTGGCGGAGCGCGGCGCCACGATGACCATGGCGATGGCCGCAGGCAGGATCGCGGCGCCGGCGGCGAGCGTGTCGTAACCCAGCACGTTCTGGAGGTACTGCTGACCCAGGAACATCGCGCCCATGAGCGACCCGAACACGATGATGCCCGCCACGGCGGCCACCCAGAACACACGCCGTGCCGCGACCATGAGGTCGTACAACGGGTTGGCGATGCGCCTCTGGCGGATGACGAACAGCACCACCGCCACGATTGCGACCAGGAACAGCCCCACGGCGAGCGTGGTCCTGTTGGGCACGGGTGCGAAGTTGATGCCCAGGATGAGGGCACCGATCATGATCGCCGAGAGCACGCCGCCGAGGTTGTCGACCGGCTCGGTGGTCTCGTTGACGTGTGCGGGCACGTAGCGGTAGGCCATGTACAGCGCGACCGCGGCCAGCGGCAGCGTGACCAGGAACACCGAGCCCCACGCGAAGCGCTCCAGCAGCAGGCCCGACACGAGGGGCCCGAGGCTGGCGATGGCGCCACCCAGCGCCGACCACAGCGCGATGGCCTTCGTCCGGCCGGGTCCCGACCAGAGTGCGGTGATGAGCGCGAGCGTCGTGGGGTAGGCCATGCCGGCGGAGACACCGCCCAGCAGCCGCGCCACGATGAGCACCTCCACCGAGGGTGCGAAGGCAGCGAGCAGGCAGGCGGGCACGGACAGCGCCACGCCCAGGATGAGCATCAGCTTGCGGCCGTACCGGTCACCCAGGGCGCCCAGCCACAGGACCGACGCGGCGAGCCCCAGGGAGTAGCCCACCGCGACAAGGTCGAGGGCCGTCTGCGAGGCATCGAACGCCAGGCCGATGGAGGGCAGCGCGACGTTGGCCACCGAGAGGTTGAGGTTCGCGACCGCGGCGACGAGGATGAGCGCCAGCAGTACCAACGGGGCCTGGGCCGGCGAGCGGCCCTCGGCGTCTGCGGCGCTGGCTGTGTCGGTCACCGTGGGTCTCGCGTGATCGACTGCATCATGGCCGGCGATCGGGTGAGCGTGCCTAGGGCTGGGTCGACGGTGCCGCGGGTCCGCTCGGGGTCCCGGCGACCACGCCGACCATGAGCGCCCCCGAGCCATCCCGAAGCTCCAACTGGTCGCCCCGGAGCGACCACGCGGTCGAGGCATCGAGCGCCGCAGTCAACTGCCCCTCGACGGCGTCGATGGCGTCACCGCAGGACATCATGGTCTGGTTCAGCGGGCCGATGCCGATGGTGTCGCCGCCCAGCACGTATGGGCCACCGAACTGGTTGCAGCCACCGAACCCCTGGACCGTGCCGTCCTCGAGGAACGTCACCGTCAGGACCGGCTCCGCAGGCACCGTCTCGACGCCCTGGTTGCCGTTGTTGAGCTGCGTCACGGTCCACGTGCCCACGATGGACGAGGGTGCGCCGGACGCGCCCGGGCCGCCGCTCGAGGTGAGCGTGACCACCGCCGTCCCAGACGCGTCCAGGAGCTCCAGCGTGCCGTCCGTGATGCCGTAGGTGGCGGTCTGGGGCAGCGCGCCCAGATACACCGACTCGAACGACATCTGCGGTTCGGGGCAGGCCATCAGGGTCGCGGCTGGCGTCCCGAAGGTCAGCGAGCTCCCGTCCAGGGTGTAGGTGGTGGTGTATTGGTTGCAGCCACCGAAGCCCCCTGCGTGCCCGTCGCTGAGGAGCAGGTCAGCCCCCATGCCAGCCACCGCCGCGGGGTCTGCGGCGCCCGCCACGGCGCTCACCTGCCACGTGACACCCTCGATGCCCGATGTCGTGCTCTGCGCCGAGGGGGACTGCGCGGAGACTCCGGCCGGGAGCACCAGGGCGAGGCTGAGCAGCACCACGGCCGCACGCTGGATGGGACGGGTCATTTCGGGTCACTCCAATGTCACGGCGTGGCGGCGGACGATGCCCTCCTGTCCGCCATGGCGCCCAGCACGGCGAGCATACGCTGGCGTGTGCCGCGCTTCATCATCCACACCGCGTGAAACGGGTTGGATGGCTCCGGCGCGTCCGCTCGGCGCACCAGCGCGTGGCCCGCGGGGCGAGCACACTCAGCCTGCGGCACTGCCGACGATCGACACGGCCTCGGACGCGTCGGCGGGCTCCGACCCACCAGGCGCACCCGCCACGGCAAGCAGGTCGACCGGGGGTGGGAGGCCCGCCTGCTCCTGCGCGCGCAGGAAGAACAAGCCGAAGATGTCGCGAGCGATGGCCGCCACGGGCAGTGCGATGATCGCCCCGATGATGCCCGCGAGCGCGAAGCCCATCGCGATGAGCAGCAGCACCGAGGCGCCGCTGAAGCTGATCATCTTGCCCTCGAACGTGGGCACGAGGATCGAGCCCTCGATGTTGAAGATCACGAAGTAGAACACGCTCACCACCGCGACCGCGACCGGGCTGATCGTGAGCGCGAGCAGCAGGGCCGGCAGGTACGCGAGGATTGGGCCGATCTGCGGGATGAGCTCGAACACGAACGCGGCCAGTCCCAGGAGCAGCGCGAAGGTCACCAGGATGGACGCATCGGGCACTACCGTGCCGATGACGACCATCCCCACGGACACGATCGTGAACATGATCGCGCCGACCAGGACCTCAGCCTTGAAGTACTGGGCGAAGTCGCTCACGCAGATGGTGATGATCCGGCTGACGTCCGCCTTCCATGGCTCCGGGACGTTGCGATAGAAGGTGCCCGCCATCCTCGGCTGGTCCTTGAGCAGGTAGAACAGGAAGAACGGCAGCAGCATGAAGCTGAAGAACAGCCCGACCATGCCCAGCAGCCCCTGGAGGAAACCAATCACCCATGTCCCCCAGTCCATGCTGCCGATGGTGTCGTTGATGGTGGTCGCGAGCGTGGTGATCGTGTCCTCGAGCCAGTCGGGCAGCTCGAGGCTCTGGAGGTCCGCCTGGAGCTCCGCGAACAGGGTGGGCAGCGAGCGCACGAACGCCGTCCCCTGCTCGATGAGGATGTACGCGGCGACGGTGAGGCCGGTCAGCGTGACGACCACCAGCACCACCACCACGAGGATCGCCGCGCCGATCCGGGGGATGCCGTGCCGCACCAGCCAGTTGACGACCGGCACCAAGAAGAACGAGAGCGCGATGCCAATCGCGAACACGAACAGGGCGGACGACGCGGCGACCACCAGCAGCACCGCCGCGATCCCCGCGATGAGCACCACCCAGAAGGGGGCACTGGGCAGTTGCAGCGGCCCGAAGCGCGGGGTCTCGGGGGCGCTGGTCGCAGGCCCCGCGACCGGGGGCGCGTCTCCCGTGGTCGCGGCGGGTCCTGGTGTCGGAGCCTGATCCATCGGTCTCACCCCCTCCGGCCGGTCAACAGATAGCGTCATCCATGGTGGCGTACACGGGTGGCGGCCGCATACCTGTGGCGGCAGCCCGCTTCAGCATCGTCCGCGGCCCCCGATGCAGGTTCGCGATGCGCAGCTCGATGCCATCGTGCCGCAGTTGCTCATCGAGCCGACCCAACACATCCAGGCTACCGATGTCGAGGTCCGCGCTCATTGACAGGTCCAGGACCGCCACGGAGGGACGCGGATCGACCCCAGCCGCTGCGGTCGGCGGACCTCGTCGAGATAGACCGCGCCGACGTCCTGGGACAGGCGGGGGACCGTCGTCATGAGGAGCCACGCCACCAGGATGAGGACGGCGTGCGCCATGCCCAACGCGGCTGTGACCATGCCCGCCTGGCGGACCGTGCGTTCGCGCGGCGTCACCGCCTGCGTGTCGTCCCACAGCCGGCATCGGCGCCGAGTCCGCCATCCCCTCGGGAGCGGGATCGACCGGCGCGGTGAGCCCGTCCGGGGTCATGTGCCCTCGATGGCCAGTGCCGCGACCGCCGCCGCCACACTCGGGTACACGTCCGCGATGGCCCCCTCGCCCAACTCCCGGCGAATGAGGTCGCGCACCTGGCCCAGGTTGCGTGCCAGCACCAGGCGACTGCCACGTGCGGTCAGATCCTCGCGCAGCTCGGCCAGCATCCGGACCGCGGACACATCCACGGACGGGACGGCCTCCATGTCCAGGATCACCGCCCGGATGCCGGGCTGCGCCGCAGCCGCCCGAACCACGTTCCGGACCTCCTCGGCATTGGCGAAGAAGATGCCCGAGTCGACCCGCAGGATGGCCACGCCGGCGGTGAGCGTGTTCTCGGGATGGCGCGCCACGTCGCCGTACTGGTCCGCCGACCCAGGCACGAGACCCAGCGTCGCGATATGCGGCCGGTACGCCCGGTACAGCAGCAGGATGAGCGACATGCCGATGCCGATGAACAGGCCCGGCAGCGTGTCGAAGATGAGCACGCCCAGCATCGCCGCGACCGCAGCCATAAAGTCCGGGCGGGCCGTCAACCCCGAGAGCCTCGCCAGCGGCTCCGTGGACAGCCGGTACAGCCGTCGGAGCGAGCGGACGTCCACCAGCTCCCAGACCGCGGCGATGACCACGCCCGCGAGCGTGGCCTCCGGGAGCTTCTCGAACAGCCCCGTGAAGAACAGCAGCGTGACGATGGTCATCGCGGCGACCACTAGGCCCGACACCTGGCTCTTCGCGCCGGCTCCCCCGTTGACGGCGGTCTTGGACAGGCTGCCGTTGACGATCATGCCGGAGGACAGGCCGGACGCCATGTTCGCCGCACCCAGACCCAGCAGCTCCCGGTTGGCATCGATGTCGTAGTGCTCGCGCGCCGCGTACGTCTTGGCCGCCCCGAGCCCTTCTGCGAGCCCGATGAGGAGCACCCCGATGGCCGGCCCGGCGAGTCGCCCGAACAGGTCGAGGGAAGCGTCCGGGATGCCCACGGGCGCCAGACCCGCCGGGATGGTGCCCACGATGTCCACGCCGTGCTGGTCGAGCTGGAACAGCGCGACCGACGCGATGCCGATGCCCACGGCGATGAGCGACCCCGGCAGGACCGGTGCAACCTCCTTGAGCACGAGCACGATGGCCAGCGACACGAGACCCACGACGGTCGTCGGGACGCTCAGCTGACCGATCTCCCGCAGCACCCCGAACAACTTCTCGAAGAAGTCCCCGGAGACCGACGGCAGCCCTAGGAGGCCCGGCACCTGACCGATGATGATGGTCAGCGCGAGGCCGACGATGAACCCCTTGAGCACCGGCTCGCTGATGAAGTTGGTCAGGAACCCGAGGCGCAGCACGGCCGCGACCAGGCCCGCGATGCCGACGCAGATGGCGAGCGCCGCGGTGGCCGTCGTGAAGTCATCCGCGGGCGTGATGGCGGTCGCGACGACCGACGCCGAGAGCGCCGCGGTCGCCGACATCGGCCCCACGATGAGGTGTCGGGAGCTGCCGAACATGGCGTACAGCAGCAGCGCCCCGGGCGCCGCGTACAGCCCCACGACCGGCGACACCCCGGCGATCGAGGCGTAGGCGAGCGCCTCCGGGACGAGCACCGCCCAGACCGTGAGACCCGCGATGACATCGCCACGCCGCCACGCGGGCTGGTAACCCCGGAGCGACGGGAACAGGCCGAACGGCATGCGCGGGATGCTAGATCACCGGTAGCCCGTCAGACGGCCGTGTCCGCGAACACCCTCGCCCAGTCGTCCTTCATGGAGATAACAGTCCAGCCCTCGGCCTTGGCGCGGTCGAGGGCCTGCTCGGCCCCCTTCACGTACGCCACCTCGCGGTCGGCGTCGTCATGGAGCACCAGCAGACGGAGTGGGGGTCGAGCGGTCGTGCCCGCGAACTCCAGCATCGGGATGTCCCCGTTGGAGTTGCCGCCCGCGACGAGCGGGCGGCGGCCGAGGCGGCTCCAGATGCGGATGGGCTTGGCGGGCCCGTCATCGAACACATCGGGAGCCGCGGCGTACACGATCGTGCCATCGCCATCCGCGACGTACTGGAGCTCGTTGGAGCTGCCGATGATGCGCTCCGGCGGCAGGCCGTAGACGTCTGCAGCGAAGCCGCGCATGAAGTCCCGGTTGCCGCCCGAGGCGATGAGGTTGGTGAACCCGTTCGCCTCGAGGTACCGCAGCAGCTCCACCATCGGCTGGAAGCCGACCGCCGCGAGGGGTCGGTGGACCGTGGGGTGCTGGACTGCGCGCACGAAGGCCGCCGCCTGGGCGGCATACGCCTCGACATCCATGCCCGCGATCGCGCCGAGGACGCCGCCCATCAGCACCTTGAGGTCGGTGTCGTCGCCCTGGTAGTGCTTGTCGAAGGCGCCCGCGAGGAAGGCGTAGTCCCTGTCCACCGCGGCCTTCCATGGCTGGCGCTCGCGCAGGGAGGCGTCCTGGCCGGCCATCTCGACCCAGCGATGGAGGATGTAGAACAGCTCCACCGGCATCGGCTTCTCGGTCCACAGCGTGCCGTCGTTGTCGAACACCGCGATGCGGTCCTCGACCGGGACCGCGTCCGGCCCGCTGGCCACGCGTTCCACGAACGCGACGATGGCAGCCTTCGTGGGCGTCTCACGCCAGGAGGCGAGCAGTGCCTCGTCAGCCATTCGTCGCCCATCCCCTCGTGATGCTCGTGTTCCGCCGCCCGATGTCGTCACCCCAGCCGCGCCGGGATGTGAGGTCTGCCCTTGTGCAGGACGTATTCCATCCAGGATTTGCCCGGGCAGGCTCGCTCCGCAGTCTCCCGGGCGCGGATACTAGCGTCAGGCCGCCCCGCGTGTGATCGACATCGAGGGCCCGACATGGCCCGAGCGCACTGAGCGTGGCCGTTGGGAGGCGCGGTGCTCGGTCGCCACGGGCTGCCTGAGCTTCCGTGCGGCCATCGCGTCCATCGACTG
>WBZO01003314.1_pt1 | contig 19027 bp, 22 predicted proteins | sample 5204261 | NCBI WGS metagenome assembly WBZO01 (sample SAMN12412400, study PRJNA552823) | activated sludge metagenome | isolation source: activated sludge from anammox sidestream of wastewater treatment plant... | place: USA: North Carolina | collected 2017-09
GGTGAGCCTGGACGGAAGGCGGATGCAGGTCTCGAGCGGCAAGGACAAATGGCTCAACTGGGTGATCCTGGGGGCGCTTTTCCTCGCGGTCAGCGCTGCGACCGCGCTGGTGCCTCTGCTGTACTTCTACTCCCCCGAGATGATCTGGAAGTTCATGACCTTTCGCGACGACCCGCGTCTGGCGGGCTCCCTGTACTGGATTTACACGATCTTCGTGCTGATCCTGTTTCTCGACATCGCCTTCATCCGCCATTTCTGGTGCCGCTTCATGTGCGTCTACCGCGTCTGGCAGCATACCTTCAAGACGCGCGAGACGCTGCACGTGGTGCACGACAAGGCGCATCCCGAGGAATGCTCGCGCTGCAATTTCTGCGAGACCTCCTGTTTCATCGGGATCGATCCGCGCCGGACCGAGGTCTATGACGCTTGCATCAATTGCGGCGAATGCATCACCGCCTGCAGCAGCATCCGCAGTTCACGCAAGTCCGGCAACAGCCTGCTGCGCTTCGCCGTCGGCGAGGCGGGCGCCGCCCCGGCGCCAGACAGGCGCACCAACGTGGGATCGATTCTGCTGCGCCTGCCGTGGTCTCTGCTGTTGACGATGTTCGGCCTGACGCTGTTCTCCTGGGGCATCTGGTCCTACCAGCCGTTCCATTTCTCGGTCTATCGCGCGGAGACCCTGCAGGGCGAACAGATCGACGACTATCGCATCAGTCTCGCCAACAAGCTCTATCGTCCGGTGACGCTGAACATACAGGTGGAAGGTCTTGCCCCGGAAGGCTATGTCCTGGACGCGGCGCAGGTCTCGTTCGTGAGCGCGGGTCGCCAGGACGTGAATCTGCATGTCGAGGGCGGACTGTCCCCGGGGCTGCATTCCGTGCTGGTCCACGTGACCGGAGAGGATGGCCGGCGGGAAAGTTTCCGTGTCCAGCACTTCGTCGCCGATCCGGAGGTGGGGCATGGCTGACGAACACACACCCTCCGGCGACAAGACCGAACTCGGCGCCGTGCACAGCGAGTGGGGACGGCGGCCGAAAGACCACTTCGGTTATGCCTCCGAAGAGGAGCGGCTGGCCAAGCGCGGACTGGAGGACTGGGAACTGGTCAACAAGATCCCCGAATCCCAGAAGAACGTCCCGGTGTGGTTCATCGCCGTCATACTGGTGGTTCTGCTGGTCGCCGTCGGCCTCAGTTTTCCCTTCTGGGGCGACCGTCCCGGTTATGAACGCAGCTGGTTCAACTGGGGATTCGTCATCGCCCTGGTCTACATCGCCGTTGCGGCTACCTTCGTGTATTTCATGGTGCGCTTGTACGGCAGTCACCTGGGCGGACGCCTCGACGGCGATGAGGAAGACGACTCCGGGCAGGCCGACGGACAGGGCCATGACAAGGATCCCGGTCATTAGCCTGCTGATCGCCGCATCGGTGCTGACGGGCGCGTGCTCGCGCGGATCCTCCTCCGCGGTCGAGCCGGTATCCGGCGTCACTCCGGGCCACGCCCTCGTTTCCGTCTATTGCGCTGGCTGCCATGTACCTCCGCGCCCGCAGGCCCGAGCCCCGGGGGAATGGGCGGCCGTCGTCGCCCGCATGCAGGAGCATCGCCTCCGGGCCGGGATGCCGTCCATTCCCGCCGGGGAAATGGCCGGACTCATCGCTTACCTGGAGGGAGGGGAGAAATGATGTCGCGCCGCGCATGGCTCGCGCTGATGTTCGTGATGATGGCCGCCTGTGGGCGCGGGGGTGACGTGGCCGGACCGCCGCCGCAGTCATGGGGAAAGACCGTCGTCAGGATCGAGAGCCGTCCCATCCCGCCCCGGGTCGGCATGAACGAATTCCTGGTGATCGGGACCGAGGCCAACGGAAAACCGGCCTGGAACATGAGGGTCATGCTGCGCGCCGGCGCGCACGACGACTGGCGTCAGGCGATTCAGGACGGTGAGAGCGGCGTCTACCGCAAGGCCTTGCCTCTGGGCGCGGGCGAACAGATCGTATACGTGAAGCTGCAGCGTGGCGGGGAGGATGCCGTGCTGGAGTTTCCCTTGCGGGTCGAATAGGCGGTTCAGATCATTTGCGCGCCGCCTCGGCGGCGCGCCGTTTCGTGAGCAGTTCGCTCCTGAGCCAGTGACGCAGGAGCAGAATCTTCTCCCCGCCCCGCGCGTCGGCGCAGCGTGGACAGGTCAGATAGCACAGATACAGTTCCTTCGGCATGCACCCTGTGTCGAGCAGCAGACCCTGCATGTCGCGGACCGTCTGCCGGATGGTCCCGACGTTTCCCTGGTGGAGATGCGCCCGCACCTGGAAGGGGCGGGGAAGGTATCCGACATGGCGGGACAGCGACGGGGCATCCTCCAGCAGCCGCGTGATGCTGCCGCGCAGGAAACCCGTCCGCGTCAGCGCGAGGCCGGGCCAGATTTCGCCGAGGTGCAATTGTTCCAGTGCGTGCTGCTGGCGCTGCAGATAGATCTCGTAGCTCAGTGGCATATGCATGAGCGTGGGGATCGGCAGGGTGTGCGTGCGATAGCCGCCGAGGTCGATATCCTGTCCGTGCCAGGCGGGATAGGAGGCCGGGCAACTGCAGTCAGGCGTCATGCCGCCGGGAATAGAATTTTCTGATCGTCATGAAGATATTGGCGAAGAAGATCCAGAACCCCATCCCCATCACGGTCGCTACCGTGGCGATGGTGGGGCCATAAACGTGATGAACCCTCTCCATGGCCTCGGAATCGTGCGCGAGCAGGTAATGACCCTCCACGATGCCGAAGAACAGCAGGGAGGAATAGAAACCGCTGACGCCTATCGTGGTCCACCAGAAGGAGTGATTCACGAGGCGGTATGAATAGATCGGCCGCCCCGAGATCGTCGCGAACATGTAGTAGGTGACCGCCATGCAGAGCAGCACGACGCCGCCCACGACGTTGATGTGGGCATGGGCGAGCGGGTCGATCATGTGGCCAGGACCGCCGTAGGGACTCCCGATGGAGTCCAACCACGCGCGCACGGAAGGGATGACCTGGATCACCCCATGGACGGTGCCGATGAAAAAGAAGGTGGCCGAGGCGATCAGATATTTGAGCAGCGCCTTCATGTCCGGCGGCGGTGTGGTACCGGGCTTCATCGTGCCAATGGCTCAGGATCGAAGTGAATCGACAGAAAAAAGCCCGACGTGGGGCCGGGCTTTGTCTTGAAGCAACCCTGGTCTGAGACCCGAGTTACTTTCTATTGTGCAGGCTCTTGGTGGCGACTCCGCTGATGGAGCTGCTGGCAAATACGGTCAGGCCGAAAAAGATGACGATCGGGACAATGATGCTGGGCCACATGTTCAATTCCTCCCCTCTGGATCGAATATCGTAAATTTTTCAACGATCAAACTGAAACGGAGTCTAGCGGATAGCGACCGGGGATGCAAGCCGGGGAGGGGGGCGGATGGCCTCGGGTCGATCGACAATTACCTGAAATAACAATAAGTAATCCTGGGGGATCAGTCCGGCGGGTTGAGCGGTTCGCCGGCTGGCCGCGGCCCGGGCTCCGGCGGCATGCAGCGCCTGAGGTTCTCCGTCATCTTCTTCAGGGCGCTGGTCTGTTCGACCAGGATCGCCTTGGCGGTCGTCAGCTCCTTCAACTGGGATTCGAGATTGTTCTTCGATTCCCTGATCTTGCTGAGGGTCTTCATGTGCTGCTCGATGCTGTTGCGTTTTTCCTGGATCTGGTTGACCAGCGGGTTGACCAGTTCCTTCAGCCAGGTATCCGCTTCCTTGCTCGCCTGGATGAAGGTATTGCGCGCGTGGCTGACCAGCGAGATGAAGAATTTTTTCACCACGAAGCTCTGCTCGGACATGGTAGTGACCGGGCTGTTGCGGAATTCCTCGGCCTTCAGGTAGAGCAGGTCGAGTTCGTCGGTGTACTTCTTGGTCGGAAACAGCCGCGGCGAGCTTACCCGCAGCCCGTATTCATCGTGGAATTTCTTGTAGATCGCCTGCACCAGCTTGAAGGTCTCCTCGGACTGACGGCTCACGATCTGCATCGCGTCGCGCATGCTGTCGAAGAATATCGCCATGCCGTTCTTCATGCCCGCCGTGGTCCAGCTGCCCGCCATATCCTTGCGGCTCTTGTCGATGATCTTGTCGATCGATTCGATGTCCAGCGTGTTGAACATGATCTTGGCCTGCAGCGCGAGTTTTTTTCGGCTCAATTGAAACGTCTTCACGCTCTCGTAGTAGGAATCCTTCTTTTCCTTCGCCTTCTGCAGGAGCTGCTGCACGATATCCTCGTTGTTGCCGCGCATCGCCTGCAGTTCGTTGATGCGGCTGCTGAGGTCGTCGAGCTGAGCGGTCAGCGGGGCGTAGATATCGTCCATGGAGCGGCCGAGTCTGGCGACGATATTGTCCCGGATCACCCGTTGTCTGTCCGGGAGGATTTCATTGCCGAGCAGCGATTCGAGCGCGGGCAGATTACTTTTCTCGAGCAGCTCCGTGTTGCCGCGTATCTTGGCCACCAGCGCCTTGTGGGCCGAGATCGGGAAGACGTTGCCGGAATCGATGCCGAGCAGTTCCGCGCTGCTGCGGCACTGTTCGCTGATCGTCGCCTCGACCTGATCCGGCCTTTTCATCTCGTCCCACAGCGTGTCGATCTTGTTGAGCACCGCGACCAGGCCCTTCTGTCCCTTGTTCCGGTAGGCCATGATGTAGTTCTGCCATACATCGAGGTCGCTCTTGGTCACGCCGGTATCCGCGGACAGCACGAACAGCACGGCCTGCGCGCTCGGGAGCATGTTGATGGTCAGCTCGGGTTCGCTGCCCAGGGCGTTCAGGCCGGGGGTATCCAGAATGACCAGCCCCTGTTGCAGCAGGGGGTGCGGAAAGCTGATCAGGGCATGACGCCAGACCGGGATCTCCACGGTCTGGGGCTTGACGCGGCGGTTGCCTTCCTGCTCTCCGTTGGTCAGTTCATCGACGTAAAGGCCGAGCTTCTCGGCGTCCTCCAGTGGGACGCGCTTCGTTTTCACGACCTCGTGGAAGGTCTGCGCCATCTGGTCCGGCGAGTCGACATTGAGCGGGAGGGTGGTCCAGTAGCTGTCTTCGTTCTTGAGATCTGACAGGCTGACGTCGCTGAGGCGCGTCTCGATGGGCAGCAGTTTGATGTAGGAGTTCCCGCTGCTGCGGTCGTAGAACAGCTCGGTCGGGCACATGGTGGTGCGCCCGGCCTCGGACGGCAGCAGGCGCCGGCCGAAATCGGCGAAGAAGATCGCATTGATCAGCTCGGTCTTGCCGCGCGAGAATTCGGCGACGAAGGCGATGTTGAGCTGGTCGGACTCGAGCGCGCGCAGGGCATCATAGACGCGCAGGTCGATTTCCGGGCTGTTGAGCTGATGCTGCCCCAGCCAGTCCTGGAAGTCCCTGATAAGCCTCGTCAGATCCGCCTTCCAGTCGGCGAAGGCCTGCATCTGGTCTCTGAAGCGGTCCTGCTCCTGTCCCTGGTTTATCTCCATCGCGTTGATCGACATGGGTTCCTTGGTCCAAATGCTGCTCGGGTGTTTACGGTGTCCACTAGTTATCGGAATGGGCGGAGGTTTTTTGAATATTTTTCCCTCTGCCGTGCCGGAAAGGCCGGGCGGCGCCATCTGCCATGAATACCCCGTATCGGCAGATGGTGCGCAAGATAAAGCCCCATTGGGTTTTTTGCGGGCGGTTTCACGGCGGGGCCGGGCCCGGTTCCGTGAAACCCGTCACGTCGGTGGGGAGACCTGCGGCGGCAGCCGGGCGGGAGAGACGATCAGCAGGCGTTTTTCGCGTCCGCTCTCACCTCCGAGCAGCGAGATCTGCGTTTTCGGGACGTCGAATACCCGGGCGAGGTACTGGATCAGGTGCGCGTTCGCCTTGCCGTCCACCGGCGGTGCGGTGATCCGGATCTTGAGCCGGTTTGCCTGAATCCCCACGATTTCGTCCTTGCTCGCCCGCGGCTGTACCCGCACGTTGAGCGTGAGCCGGTCGCCGTTCCAGGAACAGGCGGCGGTGGACTTCATGGGCGAGACGCCGCGCGCGCCCCGCGGCGGGCGCGAATCATCCGTAGGCCAGGGCCCTGCCCAGATCGCTGAGCGGGCCCACGATCAGGATCTTGAGCAGTTGCAGCGCGACCAGGACGAGGAGCGGTGAAAAATCGATGCCCGGCATGGAGGGCAGTATCCTGCGCGCCGGACCCAGCAGCGGTTCGTTCAGGCTGTACAGGATGGAGGACAGGGGGTTGCGCGTACCGGGACCGACCCAGCTCAGGACGACCTGGATCAGGATGGCGATCAGGAAGGTGTTGAGGGTCAGCGCGAGCAGCGCGGCCACGGACAGCACGAACAGGCCCGCGATCGACGGGGAACGCCCGCCCGCCAGATCGATCAGCCAGAGGGCGCACATCTGCAGGGCGAGCAGGAGGACGATCGAGGCCAGGTCGATCTTCCACAACCCGGGAATGACGCGGCGCAGGGGCCGGAGCGGCGGATTCGTCGCCTTGACCAGGAACTGGCAGATGGGGTTGTAGAAATCGGCGCGGGCGAACTGCAGCAGGAAGCGCAGCAGGACCAGCAATATATAAAGCCCGAATACGGTATCGATCAGGAAGGCCGACGCGGTGGACAGATAGGGATTATCCATGGGGTTCTCCGAGCATTCGCGAGAGCTCGATCGACCTTTCCCGGGCCGCCTTCAGGGCGCGCTCGAACAGGTCCTCGAGCCCGCCCTGCATGAGCACGCCGATGGCGCGCTCCGTGGTGCCGCCCGGCGAGGTGACCTGGGCGCGCAGGGCGGCGCTGTCCACCCCGCTTTCCAGGGCCATCTTGGCTGCGCCGAAGGCGGTCTGCAGCGTCAACAGGCGCGCCGTTGCGGGCGGCAGGCCGAGTTTGCGCCCGGTCTGCTCCAGGGTCTCCATGACCAAGAAAAAGTAGGCCGGACCGCTGCCGGACAGGGCCGTCACGGCGTCCATCAGGTCTTCATCCTCGATCCAGAGCGTCAGACCGACGGCGCGCAGGATCGATTCCGCGATATCGCGTTGTCCGGCGCTGACCCGGGGATTGGCGTACAGCACCGTCGCCGCGCTCTGGACCAGCGCGGGCGTATTCGGCATCGCCCTGACCAGGGCCGTGTCCTGTCCCAGCCAGCGGGCCAGTGATTCCACGCGGATGCCCGCCGCGATCGATACGACCAGCTTTCCCGGGCCGAGCGCCGCGCCGATCTCGGCCGCGATGCGCTCGACCACCTGGGGTTTCACCGCGATGACCGTGACATCGGCCGCCGCGGCCGCGGCCGCGTTGCGGGCGTCGGTCCCGATGCCGAGATCGTTTGCCAGGTCGTGCAGTCTCTGCCGGTCGGGGTCGGTGGCGATGATGCTGGCGGGCGGATAGCCGTCGCCGATCAGCCCGCAGATCAGGCTCCGCGCCATGTTGCCGGCACCGATGAAGGCGATGGTCTGTCGATTCATTGGGGATGGGTGAAATTATCGTCGGGTCGATGGCCTGGCCCGGTAAGTCTAACCGAATCCCGGGCCAAATGTCCCTGCGGATGGCGCGCGGAAACGGCCCGGCGTGGAGGCCGCCCCGTCATGCGCCGCGCCGGCCGAAGATCCCGCTGCCGACCCTGACCATGGTGGAGCCCTCGGCGATGGCGGCCTCCAGATCATCGGTCATCCCCATCGACAGGGTGTCGAGCGCGGGGACGGCCTGGCCCAGGGTGTCGCGCAACTCCCGCAGGCGGCGGAAGGGATCGCGCTGGGTCTCGAGGTCGCGGGATGGCGGCGGGATGGCCATCAGGCCGCGCAGACGCAACCGCGGCAGGAGGGACAGTTCCCGCGCGAGGTCGGCGGCCTCCGCCGGCGGCACGCCGGACTTGCTGGATTCTCCGCTGACATTGATCTCGAGACAGATATTGAGGGGGGGCAGATGATCCGGTCTCTGCGCATCCAGGCGCTGGGCGATCTTGAGCCGGTCCACGCTGTGGACCCAGGAAAAGCGTTCGGCGATGCCGCGGGTCTTGTTCGACTGGATCGGTCCGATGAAGTGCCAGTCGACGGCTTGTCCGGCGAGGGCCGCGATCTTGGCCGCCGCCTCCTGCAGATAGCTCTCCCCGAACACCCGCTGGCCCGCGGCGAGTACGGCGCGGACGTCGGCGATGGAATGCGCCTTGGAGACCGCGAGCAGGGCGACCGCGCCGGGCGGTCGGTGATAGCGCCGTTCGGCGGCGGCGATGCGCGCCTGTATGGCGTGCAGCGCCCGGACGCAGTCGTTCATGGACCGGCTCCATTCGGGCGCGCGCTGTACGGCAGTTCCGTTCGGCGTATAGTCATGCTCAAGATGTGGGTGGGGATGCCGTTAACCGTCAGGGTAATCATATCAGGTCGGGCCCGGGGCGATCGCCCGTCAGTGTGCCACCAAGAACGGGAGAGGACGTAAATGGATATCGCCGAGCTGCTGGCCTTCAGCGCCAAGAATAATGCCTCGGATTTGCATCTTTCCGCCGAATTGCCGCCCATGATCCGCGTCGACGGCGACGTGCGCCGCATCAACGTGCCGCCGCTGGACAACAAGACGGTGCAGACGATGCTCTATGACATCATGAGCGATAAGCAGCGCAAAGATTTCGAGGAATTCCTGGAGACGGATTTCTCCTTCGAGATCCCCGGCCTGTCCCGCTTCCGTGTCAACGTATTCAATCACAACCGCGGCGTGGGCGGGGTATTCCGCACCATTCCCTCCACGATCCTCTCCCTGGAGGAACTGAGCGCGCCGGCGGTGTTCAAGGATATCTCGGACTATCCGCGCGGTATCGTGCTGGTGACCGGGCCGACCGGCTCGGGTAAGTCGACCACGCTGGCGGCGATGATCGACTACAAGAACAATAACGAGTTCGGGCACATCCTGACCATCGAGGACCCCATCGAGTTCGTGCATCAGAGCAAGAAATGCCTGGTCAACCAGCGCGAGATCGGGCGCGATTCGCTCGGTTTCGCCGAGGCCCTGCGCTCGGCCCTGCGCGAGGACCCCGACGTCATCCTGGTCGGTGAAATGCGTGACCCGGAGACGATCTCGCTCGCGCTCACCGCCGCCGAGACCGGCCACATGGTGTTCGGCACCCTGCATACCAGCTCGGCCGCCAAGACCATCGACCGTATCATCGACGTGTTCCCCGCGGCGGAGAAGGAGATGGTGCGTTCGATGCTGTCGGAATCGCTGCGCGCGGTGATCTCGCAGACCCTGCTCAAGAAGGTCGGCGGCGGCCGCGTGGCGGCGCACGAGATCATGATCGGCACGCCGGCGATACGCAACCTGATCCGCGAGAACAAGGTGCCGCAGATGTATTCCGCCATCCAGACCGGACAGTCGCACGGGATGCAGACCCTCGATCAATGCCTGCTGGATCTGGTGCGCAAGGGCGTGGTCAATCGTCAGGAGGCGATGGCGAAGGCCGCCCATCGCGACGCCTTCCGCGAATAAGCCGCGACGGATCCACCCCCGGATATCTCCGGGACCTCAGCCTCAGTCGTCCCATGCCGGCGAGAAGATCTCGCCCTGTTCCGTGTCGAGTCTGCGCATCGGGTGGCCGTACAGCCTCGACAGGTTTTCCTCCGTCAGGACTTCCCCGATCGGGCCGTGCGCCAGGTGCTCCGGGTCGAACAGCAGCAGCGCATGATCACAGAACCGGGCGGCCAGATTGACGTCGTGCAGCACCATGACCAGCGACTTGGCGCCGCTGCGGGTCGCGTCGCGGAGGATGCGCAGGATGTGGATCTGATGATACAGGTCCAGATGGCTGCTCGGTTCGTCGAGCAGGTAAAGCGCGGGATCCTGCGTCAGAAGGGCCGCGATGGCGAGGCGCTGGCGTTCGCCGCCGGAAAGGGTCGACAGGATGCGGGATTCCTTTCCGGCCAGCCCGACCTGGGCGAGGGCGGAGCGGGCGTGCCCGATGTCTTCCTCCCTTTCCCGGCGCCACGGGGCGAGATAGGGGTGCCGGCCGGTCAGGGCGGCCTCGAGCACCGTCCCCGGGAAGAGGGTCTCCTGTTCCTGCAACAGGATTCCGAGGGTGCACGCCAGTCGTACGCGCGGGATCTTCGCCAGCGTCTCTCCGGCGAGGAGGATTTCGCCCGCGTCGTGCGGATGCAGTCCCGCCAGCGTCTTTAGCAGGGTCGTTTTCCCGCAACCGTTGCGCCCGAGCACGGCCCAGCGGCTGCCGTGTTCGATGCGGAGATCGAGGCCGCGGCAGATCCCCGTTCCCGCGATCGAAACGTCGAGACCACGGGTGGCCAGCAGGGGGGTCATGAGGGACTGCGCCGCAGCAGGTAGAGGAACAGCGGGACGCCGATCAGCGCCGTCATGACGCCGACCGGCAGTTGCAGCGGCGAGAAGGCCGAGCGGGCCAGGGTGTCGGCGACCACCAGGAAGATGGCCCCGAGCAGGGTCGAGGCCGGCAGCAGGATGCGGTGATCGTGACTGACGACCAGGCGCGCCAGATGCGGCACGATGAGGCCGATGAAACCTATATTGCCGGCGATGGTGATGGCCACCGCGGTGAGCAGCGAGGCGAGGATGTACAGGCGCAGGCGCAGGCGGTCGACGCCGATGCCGAGGGTGCGCGCCTTGAGTTCGCCGAACACCAGGACGTTCAGCCCGCGTGCGCTGACGAGCGCGACGATCAGCCCGAGCGCCAGCACGATCGCCCCGAGGCCCGGATGGGACGCCTGGCTCAGATCGCCCAGCAGCCAGAAGATCATGCCACGCAAGGTGGTGTCGGGGCTGAGCGAGAGGATCAGGCTGATGATGGCGCCCCAGCCCGCCGCCACCACGACCCCGGTCAGCAGCAGTCGGGTCGGCGTCCATGCGCCGCGTCCATGCGCCAGGGTGAACACCAGCAGCATCGACAGCAGGGCCCCGGCGAAGGCGCCCCCGGTGAGCCAGATCCCGCCGAGCCCGAGGAGCAGGGCCGACAAGGCGCCGACGGCCGCCCCGCCGGATACGCCCAGGATGTAGGGGTCCGCCAGCGGGTTGCGCAGCAGGACCTGCATCAGGGCGCCGGCCAGGGCGAGCATGCCGCCGCAGGCGAAGGCGGTCAGGGCGCGCGGGAGCCTGAGTTCGGTCACGAGGATATAATTGGGCGTTGCGCGGTCCCCCAGCAGTATGGACCACAGTTCGCCCCAGGCCACGGAGACGCCGCCCGTGGCGATGGCGAACAACAGGCTGGCAACGCCCGCGAGGGCGAGTATCCCCAGCAGCGTGGCGCTGGAGTTCAGCGCAGATCGAGGATGGGCCATGCCCGGCTCGCCGCGTGGCGCGCCAGCGTGTCGTCGGGATTGACCGCGACCGGGTGGTCGACCCGCTGCAGCAGCGGCAGATCGTTATGTGAGTCGGAATAGAACCAGCTGCCGCCCAGGTTCATGCGATGCTCGGCCATCCAGGCGGTCAGGCGCTCGACCTTGCCGTCCCTGAAACAGGGTATGCCGGTCACGCCGCCCGTATAACGCCCCGCGACGATCTCGGGCTCCGTCGCGATCAGGTGTTCGACCCCGAGCGAGGTGGCGATCGGACGCGTGATGAAGGAATTGGTCGCGGTGATGATCAGCGGCGTGTCCCCCTGCGCGCGGTGGGTCTCGATCAGCGTCCGTCCTGCGGGGAGGATGATCGGCTGGATCCTTTCCTCCAGGAAGCGGTCGCGCAGCTCGTGCAGGAAGCCGGGGTCGTGCGCGGCGAGGGGTCTCAACTGGAAGGTCAGCCAGGCGTGGATATCCAGGGTGCCCGCCTGGTATTCACGGTAGAAGCGCGCGTTTTCGCGGGCGTAGTCCTCCCCGTCCACGATGCCCCGTTCCACCAGGAATTCCCCCCACAGATAGTCGCTGTCTCCGGCGAGCAGGGTATTGTCGAGATCAAACAGTGCGAGTGCCAAATTAGACGATCCATGGTTTCAACTTATTGATATTGCTTAAAGTAGTGGATACGGGCATGGCTTGCAAGGCCTTGCCGCGCGTCTAGGCCCGCGGGCCGGGGCGGTGCCGCGCCGGAATTGCGGAGCCGGCGCCAGTTATGGGAGAATCAATTGCAAAAAGCCCCCGGGAAGGTTACGCAAGTGATTGATTTGGATGGATACAGAGCCAACGTCGGGATTGTCCTGAGCAATGCCGAGGGGAAGGTGCTGTGGGCGCGCCGGATCGGTCAGGAGGCGTGGCAGTTCCCCCAGGGGGGTATCCGGGAGGACGAGGCCCCCGAGCAGGCGATGTACCGCGAACTGCGCGAGGAGATCGGCCTCGAGGCGGAGGACGTGGTGGTGCTCGGCCGCACGCGCGACTGGCTGCGCTACCGTCTCCCCAAGCACCTGATCAGGCGGCGCAGCCGCCCCCTGTGCATCGGGCAGAAACAGGTCTGGTATCTGCTGTATCTGGTCGGTGACGAAGGAAGGGTCCGCCTCGATTGCACGGATCAGCCCGAATTCGACCACTGGCGCTGGGTGGATTTCTGGAGCCCGTTGAAGGAGGTCGTCTCGTTCAAGCGCAGTGTATACCGCAGCGCCCTCGAGGAGTTTTCCGAAGTGCTGTTCAGCGACGGCCAGGTCAGCCCGGTTCTGCGGGCGCATAAAAACATCGGGCTTGGTCATGGCGGATGACGCGAAGCCCGCGGCGCGGAAACCAGGATGCTCGCCACACTTCGGCGCATAGTTCAGGAAGTCAATGCGGCCCGCGATCTGGAGCAGGCCCTGACGATCATCGTCACGCGGGTGAAGCAGGCCATCAAGGTCGATGTCTGCACCGTCTATCTGTTCGATCCCGCCCAGGACGCCTACATCCTCATGGCCACGGACGGCCTGAATCCCGAATCCATCGGCCGGGTCTCCCTTGCGCGGGGCGAAGGGCTAGTCAGCGTGGTGGGGGAGACCGAGGAACCCCTCAATCTCGACGATGCGCCCATCCATCCGCGGTATCGGTTCATCGCCGAGACGGGTGAGGTCTACTATCACGGTTTCCTCGGCGTGCCGATCATCCATCACCGCAGGGTGATGGGTGTCCTGGTCGCGCGCCAGTATGACAAGCGCCGCTTCCACGACGACGAAGTGGCGTTCCTGCTCACCATCGCCGCGCAGTTGTCCGGCGCGATCGCGCTCGCCGCGGCGAGCGGGGGAATCCGGGGATTTGCCGCCGACCAGGAGGGGGTCGAATCGCGCCCGATCGTGGGCCTGCCCGGGGCCCCCGGTATCGGTTTCGGCGCGGCCGTGGTGATCTATCCGCCGGCGGATCTGAGCGCGATACCGGATCGACAGATCAGCGATGTCGAGGGAGAGGTGGCCGTCTTCCAGGCAGCGTTGGAGGCCGCGCGCGGGGATATCCGGGCCCTCGAGCATCGCATGGGGGATTCACTCACCGCCGAAGATCACGCCTTGTTCAATGCCTACACCCTGATGCTGAGCAGCCCCAGCCTGGAGAATCAGACCATAGAGCGCATACGTGCCGGTAACTGGGCGGCCGGCGCCTTGCGCGACACGATCGCGGAGCATACGCGGGTCTTCGACCTGATGGAGGATGCCTATCTCCGTGAGCGTGCGGAGGACGTACGCGACGTCGGGCGACGTATCCTCGCGCGGCTGGAAAATACCCCGCGGGATGAACGGAAGTATCCCGAGCGCGCCGTGCTGGTCGGCGACGAGATCACGGCCTCGATGCTCGCGGAGGTGCCGCTGGATCGACTGGCGGGCGTGGTGACGGTGCGCGGTTCCGGGTCTTCGCACGTGGCGATACTGGCCCGTTCCCTCGGTATTCCGGCGGTGGTCGGCCTGAGCGAACTGCCGGTGGGGCGCATAGACGGGCGCGAGCTGATCGTCGACGGCGACAGCGGCACCCTGTTCATCTCGCCCTCGGCCAAGGTCCGCGAGGAGTATCTCCTGCTGGCCCGGGAAGAGGAGCGGCTCGCGGCCGGACTGGCCGAACTGCGCGATCTTCCCGCCATCACGCCGGACGGGATACATATCCCGCTCTATGCCAACGCCGGCTTGTTATCGGACATCAATCCGTCGCTGCATCAGGGCGCGGAGGGCATCGGTCTGTACCGGACCGAGTTTCCCTTCATGATCCGGAACCGTTTTCCGAGCGAGGAGGAACAACGCCAGATCTATCGGCAGGTGCTGGAGGCGTATGCCCCCCTGCCGGTGACGGTACGCACGCTAGACGTGGGTGGGGACAAGATGCTGTCCTATTTCCCGATCCACGAGGAGAACCCGTTCCTGGGCTGGCGCGGCATCCGGATCACGCTCGATCATCCGGAGATATTCTCGGTGCAATTGCGCGCGATTCTGCGCGCCAGCATCGGGCTGGGCAATTTACGGCTTTTGTTACCGATGATCAGCGACGTCGGCGAGGTCGATCAGGCGCTGCGCATCGTCCGGCGGGTGCACCAGGAGCTGTGCGGGCAGGGCGAGGCGGTGACGATGCCGGAGATCGGCATCATGATCGAAGTGCCGTCGGCCATTTACCAGATCGACTCGCTGGCGCCCAGGGTAGACTTTCTTTCCATCGGCACCAACGATCTGACGCAGTACATGCTGGCCGTGGACCGGAATAATGCGCGCGTGGCCTCCTTGTACGATTCCCTGCATCCGGCGGTACTGCGGGCGATGATGCAGGTGGTGGTCACCGCGCAACGCTGCGGCCGGGCGGTCGGGGTCTGCGGCGAGATGGCGGGCGATCCCGCCTCGGCGATTCTGCTGCTCGGAATGGGCGTGTCGAACCTGAGCGCGAGCGTCACCAGTCTGCCTCGGGTCAAATGGGTGATCCACAACTTCAGCATCGGCCGGGCGCGGGACATCCTGGACGAGGTGCTGGCGCTGGAGGATACCCGCAGCATCCGTCGCCATCTCGATGGTATCCTGCAACAGGCCGGATTGGGCAGCCTGGTCCGGGCGGGCAGGTAGCCTCCCCGGATCAGAACGACAGCAGCAGGCCGAGCATGGCGGTGTACTGCGTGTAGTCGTAATCGTCGATGTTGGACCGGTTCGCGGTGCGCCGGTATTCGAAGGACACCTCGTTCCCGCCGGGAAATCCGTGCGTGAGCCGCGCGATGGCGTTGAACTGGTCATCGTCGCGGGTCAGCAGGCTTCCATCCGTCAGCTCGTTGGGGTTGAGATAGTGCGAGCGGCAATAGCGCAGTTCGAACGAAGCCTGGAGCAGGCGACCGACCGGGCCTTCGGCCTCGAACCGCAGCGAGTTCCGCACGGGGGAGTAACTGATGAAGCGGGGTGCGGCGAGTTCTTCGCGGTAATTGGCCTCGAACTGGTACATCAGTTGTAAGCGCCGGTTGCCGCGCAACCAGCTCATGCGCGCATCGGTCCTGTGGCGCCAGCCGGAGAGATAGGAATAGAGTGGATCCAGGTCGTTTATCCGGCTGACCTCGTAGCGCAGGCGCAGGCGGCTGCGGCCCGTTTCCAGCCAGCGGCTGGCGTTCAGGCTGAGCCGGGGTTCCAGTGTGAATTCCTCACCACCCAGGAAGCTGTATACGAGATGGGTGCGCCCCGATGCCGCCCAGCCGGCGATGTCTTTCTCTACAATGCCCCCGAGCTGCAGCGAGTCGATATCGTAGCCTTCCAGATCCCGGTACTTGATGACATAGGCGCTGCCCTCCAGGCTCATGTCGATGGCGTCGTCCGAGCGGAGTTTCCGTCTGAGATAGGCGAAGGCATCGAAGAAGAAATCGTCCTGGTCGCTGGTAACGAGGGTCTGGTTGTCGGAGCGCAGAATCACATTGCTGTCGTACCCGGTCTCTCCCACCACGAAGCCCGACCAGGGCGAGGCGGTCGACCGGATCGCGGCCGACAGCAAGGCGCGATCCGTCTCCCGATCGGCGGAATACCGTTCCAGCAGGTCCAGGGCCAGGGCCCGTAGTTTCGGATTGTCCGTGCTCTCGATGGTGCGTTGCAGCCAGGCCGCGACCTGATCGGAGTGGTTCAGCCTGGCTTCGACGAGCGCCAGGTTGTAATACGCCAGCGCGGCGATCGCGGGATCGGTCACGACCTTGAGAAAGGCCTCTCTGGCCTCCGGATAACGCGCGAGTTTGTAGTAGCTGGCCCCGAGGTTGTAATACAGGGCAGCGCTATCGGCGGGTTCGGGGCGGGACGCGAGAAAATGCGTGACGGCGGCTTCATAGTCGCCGCGGTTGAAGGCATCGATGCCCAGCTCGTAGGCCTCGTCGGCGCAGGCGCCGGAGAGGATGAGGCAGAGAATCAGCGCGAGCAGCAGCTGCCCGGTTCTCTTCGCGCGCTGCGGGTCACGGGCGCTGGACGGCATGGCGACACAGGAATCAGAGTTGCCTTTCCTCGCTCCGGGTACCGCGGGAGAGATGCTGGATAAGGCCGTGAATAAATGCCCCACCGCACCGGGGCGGTGAGAATGGACGGACCAGCCCTAATCTATACTATTTCTGCCGGTCAGGCCACGCGGAGGGTGGATAGGAGTCGTGGATTCTGTCCCAGTTGTCGCGGGAGTTCTGGCGATTCGATTCCTGCTGTTCGCGTTGTTCGCGCGAGGCTTCCTGGAGATTCTCGCGCTGTCCACGCGACTCGACCGCGCGGTCACGGAAGCCGGAGGGGCTGCGGTTGTCGGCGTCATCGCCTGCCCGCGGGCGATCGGTGTCGGGTGTATCGCCCTGCCGATCGGAGCGTTCGTCGCCGCCTCGTCGCTCATCGTCACTCTTTTCGCCGTCGCGGCGTTTGCGCGCATCGCCGGCCCCGGGCGGTGTCTGCTGAGTCGATGTCCTGGTGGCGGCCGGGATATTCCCCCCGGGATCCTTGGGTAGCTCGATGCGATTGATGAATTCATCGACAGTCTGCCTGGCGTCCATCATCTGGATGGTGACGTCGAGATCCCCGGCGGCGCCCGCCGCGAACGCATTCCCCGCGGTGGCGATGAATATGGACAGACAGATTGAAGAGAGGGTCCGCATGGTATGGCTACATTACCGTTACCGGCATCGTTTCCTGGTCCGTATGACTGGTTATCGGCGCTTCCTGCGGCGACAGTACGTCCATCCTCAGAATAAAGTCCTTTCTCTTTCCCGTAGAGACAACCGCCGCGACCAGTTCACCCCCCTGACCGCTGTGAGCCTCGACCGGAAGTACCAGGAGATTCTTGCCCTGCGCCAGGCTGCCTTCCCAACTGAGCTCGCGTTGCCCGGGATAACCGCTGACCTCGATGCCTTCGGGCAACTGTATAGTAAAGCGGGCATTCGCCATAGCGTGCTCGGATTCGAACACCAGGCTCACATCCCGGGCCTGGTTCAGGGCTATGGCGATCCCGGGGAGATCCTGTACCGGGACGGGGCCGGATCTATACAGGACTCCGACCGCGAAGACCAGCGTGACGCTGGCCGCCAGGGCCAGGCCAATGCCCGGCAGGCGCCAGTTCCACCCCCGGCGACGACGGTCGTCCAGGGCCGCCTGTGCGAGGGCGCGGTCGAAAAAGGCCTCGGAGGGCTCCGGCGCGGGCAGTTCGCGCAGCGACCGGCGCAGCATCCTCTCCTGCGCCAGCAGGGCGCGGCACGAAGCGCATTCACCCGCATGCCGTTCCAGGGCGACGGCCTCGTCCGGGTTCAGCGCGCCGTCGAGATATTCGTTGACCCGTCGGTCGAAGGTGGAGCAATTCATGGGATGCCCTTTGTTCATACCCTAGATACACGAAGTCCGATGGAAAAAGTTCCCGAAGCCCGATCAATACGATGATTATTTTCGGTTTATTTTTTTCACCGGGGGCTGGAAATCCATCTCGAGGTGGGACAGCAGTTCCCGCAGGCGTGCCCGAGCGCGGTGCAGACGCGATTTTAGCGTGCCGATCGGGCAATCGAGTATCACTTGCATTTCTTCCAGGGTATATCCCTCGATGTCGTGTAATCCGAGGACATGGCGGTGATCCTCGCTCAGCCTATCGATGACCTGCAACAGGTGCCGAGTCAGGACGTTCTGCTCGGTTTCCAATTCCGGGTTATCGCCCGCTCCGGCGAGATTCTCGATCGGGTCGGCGCCTTGCGCGTCGGTGCCGCAATCCACGGCCAGATGTACCGGGGAACGGGAATAGCGGCGACGGTTATCGATGAAGATACGGTACATGACCCGGGCAAGCCAGGGGCGGAGCCGGTCGACCTCCATGAGTTCATGGCGGCGAGGGTAAAGTTTCAGCAGGAGTTCCTGGATCAGATCTTCCGCCTCTTCCCGACTGTGGGTCAGGCGATAGGCGAGTCGGAACAGTGGTTTCAGGTGGGGGCGGACCAGGGTTTCGAAAGCGGATTGCTCCGGGGTTCCTTGATGGCCTGTGCTGGTTCTGCGGTGCAATGGTCGGGCCCCCGGCGTGTAGTCGTGTGGAACGTCCCGCGGTAACCATGATCAGGCGGGCGATGTTTCACCCCTGTCCCTAGGTCTGATCCCGGGTGATGTGTCGGAAACGGCTGGTACCGGTTAGTCCGCGGGACGGGCGAAATGGTTCCCAATATTCCGGCCGCGGCGTCTCCGCAGCCGGGGATGGACGGGTTTTGCCGGGCGCGGCCGCGGCGCGGTGACGGAGAAGCTGGATTTATGATTACTTATTGATCTTATTTAAATTAAGTTTCTGTTGCGTCATCGGGCGCGCCGGCCCCGGGGAGGGGGCGGTCTAGGTTGGGACGACGCGAGGACCGGGGCCGGCGCGCGCATCTCCGGACGGGCCTTTGACACCGGCTCGCGGCGAAAGTTAAAATACGCGCCTTTTTCCGGTTTTGAAGTTTTCCACCATTAATGACGGGGAATGTGAATGCCAAATGTGCGCGTGAGAGACAACGAGCCGTTCGAAGTGGCGCTGCGCCGTTTCAAGCGTATCTGTGAGAAAAGCGGGGTGTTGTCCGAGATACGTCGACGGGAGTTTTATGAAAAGCCCACCTCGGTACGCAAGCGCAAGGCCGCGGCTGCGGTAAAGCGTCAGCAAAAGCGCACCTCGATGGAACGGTCGCGCCTCTTCCGCGCCCATTCCTGAATCCGATCGCAGGCGCGCGCGGTTTCCCGCC
>WBZO01003315.1_pt1 | contig 19014 bp, 15 predicted proteins | sample 5204261 | NCBI WGS metagenome assembly WBZO01 (sample SAMN12412400, study PRJNA552823) | activated sludge metagenome | isolation source: activated sludge from anammox sidestream of wastewater treatment plant... | place: USA: North Carolina | collected 2017-09
GCCGTCGCGTCGGGTAAAGGCGCGCCGCGGCCTGATGAAACGGCACGAGAAGCCGGCGGCTTCGAGCACACCTGGCTCACCGGGCGCGATCACCTGGACCTCATACCCCTCCGTGTAGGCGGAGCCATGCAGCTCCATCGCCGAGTGATAGGCGATGACAGCGCCCCGGCGCAGTCGGGACGCTGCCAAGAACCGGTCCACCGACCACTTTCGAGCGTCGGCGTGTTTGGGAACGGAAGCGAAGACGCCACGCGCGACCCGCTTGATGTTGCCGGCTTGAAGGTGCTGAGCAAGCATCGCGGTGACGACCTTGTCACTCGGGTTCCGGCCTACCGCGGCCGCGTACTCCGCGCGGTCGAAGACCGGATGCGCGCTAAAGAAAGGGGCGGAGACGAGCCGGGACATGACGCGAGTTGCTTACTCTCAATCGGAGATAACCATATATCAGATATGGCTTAATCCATCAACGGGAGAGTCCAGCTTCCAAATGCGGTTTTTCTCGTACACAGGCCTTAGCCACATGTCATATATTGCTTCATACAGTCATAACAAAGTTATGGCCCTGCCGATCTGCCCTCCGAAGGTGGAGGTCACAGGTTCGAATCCTGTTGGGTGCGCCAACTGTAACCCCTCTCAGGAAGGGCAGCCGCCGTTAGCGGCATCATCGGCTAAGCGGCATTGCAGGAAGACCGCAGTCAGGGCAGCCTTGCAACTCCCTGGCGCTGCCGGAGGCTATCCGCCCAAGCAGCCAAAGCGCTTATCTCGGCTGAGAGCACATCTGGCCTCGGAAGCGGGCGATTCAGTGCCGCGGCGGCGCTGTGCATCAATTCGGAGCAGCGGCCAAATCCGTCCCGCATGGCCTCGCAATCAGCAACAGTGATTGCGGTCAATTTGACCAAGCCAGGCGTTTTCACTTCGTTAGACAGACGCCGGATGACGTGACCGACAACTTCCTCAACCGCGATCTCCCAGGTGTCGCGCAGCGTTCCGGCGATGGATTTGACGGCCTTGCGCCATTCGTCCTCATTGCCCTGGTCGAAGTGGTAGCGTTCGTTTGCGAGCTGATTAGTTAGGCTCGCCGTAATGTCGCTGACACGCCGCGCTTTGAATGGCGGCTCGCTACGGCAAAAGCCGGCCTTGTCTGCGCCCCGACTAACAGAGCTGATTGCGACTGGCGGTTTTGGATCGGCGTTATCCGCCGCACGGTTCAACTCGAACAAGAAGGCAAGGTCATGCGTAAAAACTATAACCTGTCGGCGTACCGCTTCGGCGACCAAGCGTTTCGCGACGGCCTCTCGGTGCATGTGGTCGAGTGACGATACTGGATCGTCAAAAACAATGCCGGACTTGTTCTCGGTGGTCGCAAGTTCCGCCATGAATGCAGCGAGCGCCACACAACGATGCTCACCTTCGCTCAAGACTTGGCCCACAGCGGCACTCGGCTTGCGGGTCAGCGCGACCTTGAAACGAGGGGCGCCTTGCGCACTGCTCTGCTGGCGCAGCTCTACCGCCAGGCCAGCGATCTCGAAGCTCGCGACCTCACGCGCGAACTGCGCGCGGAGCGCGTCCGTCACCAATGCCTGCGCAATCTCGGTGCTCTTGGTCGTGATGCGATTGGTGGCGGTGTCCCGCTGGGCCGTCTCAAGACGCGCAATCTGTTTCAGGCGGTCGATCTCTGCAAGAACATCCGCCTTGATACCGCTAAGCCATTGCCGATCGGCAAGTTCGGCCTTTTCAGCAAGCAACGCCCCACGCGCCGGAGAGTCGGCTTCGGCGCCCAAGGCGTGCGACCGCGTTACAATATCCGCGATCTGATCGGTCAGTGCTTGGCGCGGATAGGAGACAATAGGCGCGTCGAGCGTGGCGGCAGGACTCGCGTGGCGTCGTCTGATCTGGCGATGACGCCACAGCGCGCGCAAGACGACATTCCTGACTTCCAATGCCAGGGTGTCCTGCCGCAGCTCATCGCGGATGGTCGCCACGATGCTTGCAAGCTCGGTCAGCGAAAACGCGGCGCCCTCGAATGTCGCAAGCGCCTCATCGTATGCCGCGCGCGCGGCCTCGGCGCGCTGCTGACTATCGTCGCGCACGAATGCCTCAAAGCGGTTGAGCCGACTGGCGGCAACAGGGGTCAATTCCTGCTGGCAAAGAACACATACGCTGCCAGGATCGATTACAGGGAAGCGTCGGTCGGGATACGCTTCTTGATCGGAAAATGCTCGCGCGCTCGCCCATAGCGCCTGCCAAGCATCTGACCCGATCTGCGGCAATGGTTCGTCGTGGAAGAGCGCGCCGGACGCGGCCTCTGCCGCCCGTCGCGCCGTATCGCTGACGTCCGCGAGCCGACGCAGATTGGAGGCCGTATCGTCGCCGATCGAAGCAAACAGCACATCGAGGCGCGCAATATGTCCCTCGACTTTGGACTTTAGCGCGGCGAGTTGACGCGCCGCGCGGGCCGGATCGCCGGAAAGGTCCGCCGTGAGCTGGGCCAACCGGTCTTGCTCTGCTTGGGTGAGCGCAGCCAGTCTCTCGACGGTGGTAGGGTCGGTGTTAGCGGCAAGTCGGGCCATAAGCCTGCCTACGGCCGTCGTCGAGCTGCACGTCGGGGATTTGATGCTTTGTGGCGTCTGTGCCTTAATCTGCGTGATTTCGGCGGCCAGCTTATCTTTGACCGACTTGCAGATCTGGGCCAACGCTCCAAGCAATTTGAGCGGGAACGGCGTGTAGGCCACGTCATTGGTTTCATCGACGTGGATATTGGCTGTACGCGAATCGAAAACGCTAACGGCCGACAGCGCGGCATCGGCCGCCTGACCGAGCTGCCACGCGCAGGTGCGATTCTGACCGCTGATCGCGTATTCTATCGTAGCGCAGGGTGTGCCCGGTGCTGGGTCATAGATGTCGGGTATGATCTCCTCAACACGGCTCGGCATACGGGCACGACATGCCTTCTTCAGGATGCGCGCATAGCCGGATTTGCCCGATCCGTTATCGCCATAGATGATCGTCAGTCCGACGCGCTGGAGCGTCAGCCGCTGGTCAGCGGCCAAGGCGTTGACATGTCGGACGCCATGCACCTGCCTTAGGTAGACTTCGCCCTGCTCGCGGCTGGGATCGCGCAAATGCTCGGCATTCAGCGGTGCCGCTTGGCTTTCTCCCTTGCAAATGGAGACAAGTTCGTCGATCTCAGCCGGCTCCAACGTCGCCTGAGTCGCAAGCCGCCGCAGCGCGTCTTTCTGCCAGTTCGGACTATCGGCAGACCACGCGAGGATGTTGGCCAGCGCCTCTGCCTCAGTCGTCATCCGGTGTCACCCCCCAATATTGGTATGTCCGCTTTCGCGCTGAACCAGCCGAGCTGATTTCGGGTCATACACATAGCCGGTGATCGTCCCGTCCCTGATCTTTTCGATTGCCTCGTCGATCACGAAAAGGGGCACGAGGAACCATTCGCGTGGGATGACGGGTTGACCAAATCGGTCTTTGATCTCGATGTCGAGCCGGGCCGGACCGAAGATCCGATGGATCAAGTTCTCAAGCCGCGTGCGGTTGATGTTGAACAGCTCGTAGGTGGCAACGACCTCAACCTCAGCCATGAGGAAGGTCGGATCGAGCTTGGCATTGGCGAGGCGGCGCGCAATATCGCCGCCGGTCACGCCGATCTTGTGCAGCACGTCACGGTGGGCCGCGACGGCCGGGTGGTCGGACTTGCTGCGCAGCACATAAACGATGCCGCTGGCCTCATCCCCTTCTTCATTCTGATCAGAGAACAATGGGCCAGCCGAGAGCTCGACGATCCGCCGTCCGGCCGGATCCTGTTGCAGCGCCTTTTGGAGCGACCGCATAAGCAGATTGCTCTCGGTGCCGTTGTCGAAGATCACACGCAGCCGGGCGTCGATATTGCCGTGCTCGTTGACCGTGGGCTGTTCCATAGTCGCGACATAGGCTTTCTGACCGCCCAAAATATAGAAGCGGCCTGGCGCGATCTCGGACTTGCGCTCGAAGCGGCGGGTCTGCCGAAGACCGGCGCCAAGCTCCTTTTGCACCTGCTCGAACAGCGGTTTGAAGTTGTCGAAGTCCTCGCATCTCTGGCGGTTGGCAATCTCCTCCGCTGCGCGTTTGTCGGCAGCGGAGCGGACATGCCGCAACTCCGTGATGTCGCCGGGTGTGGTGTCATCCACGCCGAGCTGCGCCAGAAGCTCGTCATCGTCGATGTCCTCAGGAACACCAAGCGGCGCGGGCTGCGCGCCGGTCAGAAGTCCTTGATGGTCGAGGGGTTCGATCACGGCGCGGCAATCGGCCAGCTCGCGCAGGCGATCAAGGCGCACGGCATACAAGCGCTCGAAGATGTCGCGGTCCTCACCGTGTTGTGGAGCGCGGCCATATTGCTCGACGAACCGCTGTATCTCCTCGAAACCGGCGATGATCCGCTCCTCGCGAGGCGTCCGGCCCGTCTCCTTCTTCGCCTCGGCCTCGACGCCAAGCTCGGCGAGAAGCGCGTCGTCCTCGTCGGTAAAGCCCTTAGCCACGTGCCGCCTCCGCCTTCATGCGTTGAAGGAACGCCACGCCCTCGGCCATGCGCTTTTCCCAAGCGTCGGCCGAGGTGATCGAAGGCAGCCGACCGCGCTCCTGCTTGAACTTTAGGGCCCGTTTGGCAAGCTCACGCGCCTCCTCAATGGTCAGATTGACACGCTTGGCGCCGATCACGGCTGCGACCTGCTTCAGGCTCTCCTCGCTCATGGTCTTGGCGAGAATGGCATAGGCTTCGCCGAACGGATTGATGCGGTCGATCAGGTCGATGTCCAGCTCGCGCACATCCATTGCGTATTTTCGGACGCCCTCGATGAAGGCGGTATTGAGGCTCTTTTCACCGTCACCCTCGGCTCCCCCAAGCGCGACTTCCTTGGCTTTCTGCGTGAGGTTCAGGGCCGCGACGGCGTGCTGGCGCACGGCCTCCTGATCTTCCTCATCCAGCTCGGGATATTTGTCCTTGATGATCTTACCCATGCGGAGCTGGGTCAGCTCCTCCGGCACCAGCTCGGGATCGAACAGGCCGCGCTCGATCGTGGTCTTGTCCTGCACGAAGGCGGCAATGACCTCGTTCAAGTCCTGCTGGCAGATGCGCTGCGCCTCCTCGCTCTTCGGCTCGACAAGGCCCTTGATCTCGATCTGGAACTGGCCGGTTTCCTCGTTGAAGCCGACATTGGTCTTATTGGGATCGTAGCCGCCTTCACCGTAGTCAAAGCCTGGCGTAGGGCCGCTCTGCGGGTTCTTCGGCTTGAACTCGAAGCGCGGCGCAAGCACCTGCTCCATGAGAAGGCTCGCAGCGATGGCCTTCAGCGTGTCGTTCACGGCCTCGGTGACGGCTTCTTCCGACGCATCCGGCTCGGCGATCAGGTTGGTGAAGCGAGCGCGCACCTTGCCCGGCGCGTCGCGGGTGGCGCGACCGATGATCTGCACGATCTCGGTCAGGCTCGACCGATAGCCGACCGTCAGGGCGTGCTCACACCAGATCCAGTCGAAGCCTTCCTTCGCCATGCCGAGCGCGATGATCATGTCCACATGGTCGCGGTTGTTCTTCTGCGCTGGGTCCTTGAGCGCAGCGGTCACGCGGTCGCGCTTGGCGGGATCGTCGTCCACCAGGTCGGCGATGCGAAGAAGGCGGCCTCCCGGGGTCTTGACCAGTTGGAAGCCGGTTACAGGATCACGGCCCTGCCATTCGCCCAGCTCGTGAAGGATGTGTTCGACCTCCTTGATTTTGTCGCCCATGCTTTCGCGGGAATTGACATTCGGAATGTGGATGATGGTTTTCTCGGCAGGGTCGAGCACCTTCAGGATGTCGTCCGTATACGGGCCGTTGTAGAAGAAATAACCGATGTCGAGTTGCTTGAGATATTCGTAGCCGTTGAGTTGTTCATAGTAGGTGTAGGTGACAGTATCGAACTTCGACTCGTCCTGCGGAGCGAGCACGGCTTCGGCGTCGCCCCGGAAATAGGAGCCCGTCATCGCCACGATATGCACGCGGTCGCAAGCGATGAACTGGCCGAGATGCAGGCCGAGCTTGTTGTCGGGGTTGGCCGAGACGTGATGGAACTCGTCAACCGCGATCAGCCGGTCATCGAAGGCTTCCACCCCGAACCTGTCCACGGCGAAGCGGAAGGTGGCATGGGTGCAGACCAGCACCTTGTCGTCGCTTTTCAGGAACGCCTCGACGGAATTCACCTTCCCGCCATTGTCCGAACCCGGCGCGTTGCAGAGGTTCCATTTCGGCGCGACGATCCAGTCGGTCCAGAAGCCGAACCGGGACAACGGCTCGTCGTTGAAGCTCGCGCCGATAGATTTTTCCGGCACGACGATGATCGCCTGTTTGAGCCCCTGATTGTGAAGCTTGTCGAGGGCGACGAACATGAGCGCGCGGCTCTTGCCCGAGGCAGGCGGCGACTTGATGAGAAGGTACTGCTCGCCGCGTTTCTCATAGACGCGCTCCTGCATGGGGCGCATCCCAAGGGCATTGGCCTTGGTGGAACTGCCGTTCCGGGCGTAGGAAACGGAGACGGAAGGGATGGTTGGGGGCAGCGTCATTCAATGTTACTCATTTAATATAGCCGTATCGTCTACCGCTTCCCATCAGTCGAACTGCCCCTAGCCGGTGACCAAATGCGGCTTCGAAGTCTGCGGCTTCCAATGCCCACATTCGGAAGTGACCATCCTCCGGAGAGAACACGAGCACCTTTCCATCGTACATGTCGAACCCATGCTTCTCAGGTATTGGAAGCGATATTTTCTCCATCATGTTGTTGCCGAGTCTAAGATTATTGGAAACCAACTCGCCGGACGGAGGCACGAAGGTCACGCTCCCAATAATGGAATTTACAGGAAGGCTGTCCGGCGCGTTGAAGCCAAAATACCTGTTCATGCCGCGCGGCATATCAATCTGATTCCCCGGCTTATCGGCCCCTCTGTTTCGAGTTACATATCCCGCTTCAATCCAGAATGCTTCAACTTCGTCATAGTTTGGCACGGGCTCATCAAGCCCTCCCGCCTCAATAGCCCCGGATGACTTCCATCTGTCGTCATATGCATCAATGATGTCCTGTGCGGGCGTTGCGACATTCCAGAGAGCTTCGGCAGCCTTGAACGCCGAACAAAACGTCTTTTTGAATTCCGTCTTTACGCTTGTGCTGAAACTCGCTCCGCATTCGGCAGCATGGCGAAGTCCATTCGACGAAAAATTTCCTGAACCAACAACCATGCCAAAACGTGTCTGGTTCTTGTTGATTAGGAAACTTGTCTTCATGTGGAAGTCATGTCTTGGAAGAAAGCCGTCCCGCTCCACCACCCAAGCCCCATCAAAAATTCGTACCTCAGTGTTTGGTCTTTCGATCATAAATTTGAGCGCTTGCGGCTGCGTCCGACCATAGTCGATTCCAAACAACCATCTCGATGGAACGTCATCCCAGAACTCACTACCTAAAACCAAGTCGAATGCGGCCACCCCTGACTGCGTCGCGTAAGCGTAGAGCCCCAAAAAATCTTCAGTCGCCGCCCATTTATGTACACGATCAAGCTCCGATAGGGTTGTTGGCTGATCCTCGATTGATTGGATAAATGCTTGTGCCTTCATCCGCGTGCCTCCCTCCCCCGTGGTATGGCTGGTTCACTGACCGTTGTCATACGCGTGTATAGGTCGAACAGCTTTTCCAGACGCTCGGTATCGTTACGGAAGCGGCGGCCGATATAGATGCGCTCCAGCACTTCGTCGTTGCGCTCATGCACCTCTTGCAGGTCGGCCGGCATCTTCTCCGGATCGTAGAGATCGGCGATGGTGGCTGGAAAATGCGCCTCGCGCGCCAAGAGGATGTCCTCAGCGCAGCGAGTCAGGTCAGCCTTGTTCTTTTCCGTGAGCGTTGGGACAGGGAAGGTGTTCCAGCCAAGGGTATTGGAATAGCGGAAATCGGTTTTCAGCTTCCCGCAGACAGTACTTATCCAGACCAGATGAAGGCGTGACGCCACGATCGACATGTTCCACAACGGCGCATCGTAAAGCGCGAACAACAGATCGCTCACAATCGTCTCTCGATCAAAGACGTGTACCGGCAGGTATGGCCTCCTTTCGGAGGAGACCTTCGCCACTGCCAATGTGTGGCGCTTGGCCGTGCCCGCAATCTGAACAAACCGGTAGGGCTTGGCAGCAAAATCGCGAGTAGATGCGGCTGCGCTGCTGGCGCGGAACTCTCGTACGCGGCCCAATAGGGCGCGCAAATAAGGGTGCGCGTTTGCGAATTCGGAATCCTTGGCTTCAATCCAGATGCACCAGCGAGGTTTCCCTTGGATCATCTGCTCAGACCCAAGATAAGGTCGGATAAATCGAGCGAGCTCAGGATACGATCCTAAAAGTTGCATCCTCTCATCAGCGGATAGGATAAAATGTCCGCCGTCTCGCGGCATGTTTCCGAATAGCATCGGAGACAAATTTCCGATTGGGCTGCGTGCAACGTTGATGGCCTTATTCGCCCCCGCGACAAGATAGGCATTGATGTTGGTCACCTGCCTCTCGATCACAGAACCATCCTCAGCGATGGAGAACAGCCGTTTGGGCGACGATAGGTCGCGCGATATTGCGATGATGGCTACTATCACGCCCGCGTTATGGCTCGCGAGATTTGCCCATTTGAATGAAGTATGGGCAAAAGAAATCTGGTGGCCCGTTTCAAAAATAAGTGGCCATAAGATTGGGACCTGTTGCCCTTGGCAAATAGAATTTGTTGACACGAATGCGGCGGACGCCTTCGATCTCAGACCGTAGTCTGCCGCCTTCATGAACCAGCCGGCGACATAGTCGAGAGACTTCCACGCTGGAGTTCGACTATCGAAGATCGCTTTTAGGTCTTCCTTGTGATCATCCTTTTGCCATTTGCTGCCCAAATATGGTGGATTCCCGCAAATATACGTCTCGCCGCCTTCGTTCTCGAAGTCGATCTGCGGCTGATCCAAAGGCGTGTGGAACAGGTCATCGGCACGATGCTTCACGCCCGTTCCTGTCGGCGGGCAGATGCTCAACCAATCCAGCCGTAAGGCATTGCCGCAGGTGATCCAATTCTCCTTGTTCAGCGGCAAAAACTCGGCCAGGGCCAGCTTCTGCCCGCGATACAGCACGTCCGCTTGGTACTCGGCGATGATGAGCGCGAGGCGCGCGACCTCAGCGGGGAAGTCGCGCAATTCGATCCCGCGAAAATTGGTCAGCGGGATCTCGGATGCGCGGTCGGCCTCTCCACGCCGCTTGTTGATCTCGGCCTCGATAGCCCGCATTTCCTTGTAGGCGATAACGAGGAAATTGCCGCTGCCGCAGGCAGGATCGAACACCCTGATCCGCGCCATGCGCCGCCGCAGGTTCAACAGCATCCGGCTGTTGTCGCCCGCCTCCTCAAGCCGCGCGCGAAGGTCGTCGAGGAACAACGGGTTCAGGACTTTGAGGATGTTGGGAACGCTGGTGTAGTGCATCCCCAGCGCGCCACGCTCCTCATCGTCCGCGACGGCCTGGATCATCGAGCCGAAAATGTCCGGGTTGATCTTCCTCCAGTCGAGACCGCCGATATGGAGAAGGTAGGATCGCGCGATCCGGCTGAAACGTGGCACGGCCGGGCTGCCGGAAAACAGGCCGCCGTTCACATAGGGGAACACGTCCGCCCAGCGCGGCAGTTTCGCGGTCGCGCGCTGGGCGATGGGTGTGTTCATGGCACGGAACAACTCGCCGATCACCTCATGGGTGTTGGATGAGTCCCGCGCGCTCATCTGCTCGATGGTGGCGGTGAACAAGCCCTCGCCGTTGAAGATGTCGGTGTCCTCGGCGAAGAAGCAGAAAATCAGCCGCGCCATGAAGTGATTCATGTCGGGACGGCGCTCAGCCGTGCCCCAGTCCGGGTTGTCCTTCAGAAGCTCGACATAGAGCCGGTTCAAGCGGCTGGTCGCGCGAATATCGAATGAGCTGTCGCGCACCTGCTTGACGGTTGTGATGCCGGCAAGGGGCAGAAAGAAGCCGAAATGGTCGGGGAAGTCGGCATAGGCGCAGGCGACCGTCTCGCCCGACGCCAGATCCTCGGCCTCGAACGTGTCGCCGTCCGTCGCCAGAACGAATTTCGCCTTCGCCCGCGTCGTCGCCGGGCTGGCCTTCAGTGCGGCAAGGGTGCGCGTCACCGTGCCGGGGGCGGCGACGGCGATATGGATGTTGTTGGTCTGAAGGACACCGCCAAGGTCGGACTTGTTCGACTCGCCCTTGCGCAGTCGTTTTAGGGTCGTTTCCTTGTTTCCGAAGGCTTGCAGGAAGAGATAGGGGAACTCCTCGGCGTCGAACGGCTGCTCGGCGAGTTTCGATATGGCCTCCTCAATCTCGACGGCGTTCATCGTTCCCCCCGCCGTCCGTGGCCGTTGGCTCGAAAGGCTCAACCTTGATCTTCTTGGCCCGGCGCATGACCTCAGCCAGCTCGTAGTCGAGCTGCCGGATCATCCATTCGCGCGCGGGCGTGCCGAACGCCTTTTCCAGCCGGACGGCCATCTCCGGCGAAATGCCCGACCGGGCGTTCAGCAAGTTGCTGAGGGTCTGCCGATCGACGCCAAGGATTCGGGCCGCGTCGGTGACGCTCAACCCGTTCTTTTCAATGCAGTCCTGCCGGACGGTCGTTCCTGGGTGCATCGCCTGCCGAATCGTATTGCCCTTCGCTCAATTCAGCCTACAGTGATAATCGACACTCGACAATTGAAGAGACGAAACACTCGATCAGGAAAGACGGATCTTGTGAACGTCATCGGACACGGCATTGACCTTGTGGACGTCGCCGAGATGCGGCGCTGGATCGACGATCCGCGCGACCCACTGATTCCGCGTTGCTTCGTCCAGGCGGAGCTCGACGAGATTGGCGTTGGAGCCGATCGGATAGAGCGTTTGGCGGGGCGGTTCGCCGCCAAGGAGGCAGTGCTCAAGGCGCTCGGAACGGGTTTCGGTGCGGGCGTGGCGTTCACTGATGTGGTAATTCACCGGGCGCCGGGCACCACGCCCGAGGTGCGGCTCTCCGGCGGCGCGGCGAAGGCTGCAGCAGCATTGGGGGTGACCGCCTGGCGGCTCAGCATCAGCCACACTAGCGGCCTCGCAATGGCGAGCGTTCTCGCACTCGGGGCGGAGACTCACGCGCGCGGCTCCTGACGGCCGGACGGGCCGAGAAAACTTATGCGGCGCGCGTCGAGATCGACGGCGATGCGACCGCCGCGCGCGGCGAGTACGGCGCGCCACACCTTGAACCCTTGCAGGATTGCCTGCTCCCACTCGCCGGTCGTGCATTGCCGCACTTCCAGATGGGACGTCATATCCTTGATCGTGCGCAGAAGCTGGAAATCGAGAGCCGCGACGCCGTCGAGGAAGCGGTGGCGTCGCGCATAGTCGAAGGCAAGCGCCGCCACGCCTTCTTCGATGACGGCAGCGCGGCCGCCATCCTCGACCTCGTCGAGCAGCGGCTGGCTCTTGCGTTTTCGCCGGAGCAAGGCGCGCGTGATCGGCGACCAGCCGAGCACGGCCGCATAAGCAAAGTGGAAGACATCGTGGAAGCGATAGCCGTCAGGATCGTAGGCGTTGTCCGTGAGTTCCGCGCCGAATGGTGTACCGTCAATCAGAACACGCACCCGCTGGCGCGATTCGCTCTCCACATCGATGAGCTCAACTTCGAACTTGCGCGGCAGCCGCTCGCCTTCGGGGAGCTCGGCATCGAAGGTAAGCGGCTCGGTGCGTTCGCTGGCCCAGCGCTGCTTGACTTTAGCCAAGTTAGCGGCAGCGATGTCGGAGAGCGAGAGATCGAACTTACTGGCGACATTGGCGATGTACCAGAGCAGGTCGCCCAGTTCCTCTGACACGCGCTCCTTGAACAGGCGATGCGCTTCGCCGTCGCGCAGATGCTTCTTGTACTCGCTGAGCAGCTGACCCGTCTCACCTGCGAGACCGAGCATCGGCACGATCAGCGATGCGGCATCGTCGGCGCCATCGCGGGCGGGCACACGATCAGTGCGCAATGCCTCCTTCTGATAGCTTCTGAAATCCATGCTCGCCTCCTTCGGCGTCAACCCGCTGCAGCGCGATGTGGCGCGTCTACGCGGATCTTGTCGTTGAGCTTCCATTTGGGGGGATAGAAGAGTTCGATCGGCTCTGGGGTCGGCTCGAACTTCTGCTTTATGCGGACACGGCCGGTCTTTCCCGCGATCTGCGGGTGCGCCACGCGCGCATATTTGTCGACCTCGCAGAACAGGTTCTGGCAGTCGATCAGCTGCAGTCGCCGCCCCCAGAGCGATTGGAAGTCGATGCCCAGCCGCTCAAACTCCTGCTCCTGAAGGTCCGCCATCAGTCGGATCAGCTCTGGCTCGTTCAGGCCGCCCGGATCGACGAAACATTTGCGCAGGCCGTCGCGTGCGCCGGGGCCGGGCACCACGAAGTCCATTTCGCTGAAATCGGTGAGCTCGCTGTAATTGATGTCGGTGATGAATTGGTATGCTAGGAAGTCACCAATCGTCGGATAGGCGCGCAGCATCTCGAAACCCTCCTGCATCGTGCGGATCTCGGTCAGCCGCTCGGCAAGCCGATCCGCCATCATCCGTTCGAGCAGCAACAGATGATTCTGGTGCTTGGCCGATCGTCCGAAGGCGCGACTGCCGGGCGGCATAATGTACGCGGCCGAGTAGATGCGATGGCCGGTCTGCATTGCGCGCGAGAGCACCGCATCATAGGCAACGAAGCTATAGTCCTCGAAGGTGATCGGGCCGAGCGCGCGTTCGAGAAGCTCCCAAGTCTCGATCTTGTTGAACAGCTTGAACAGCAGAATGCGAAAGAACACTTCGTGTGGTGACCTTGGGAGGTCGTCGCGATAGATGACATGCCGGATAAGAAATTGACTGACCCGGTCGGACGCACGATAGGCGTTGGTGAACTTGTAGATCGCCAGCACTGGATTCTTGGTCCAGGGACGCGTCTCGCCGCGCACGCGGCGAAAGAACACCGCCTGCCGTTCGGCGGCAAAACGCCAATAGCTCTCATAGACCTCTGACGCTTTGGCCGGCGCAAGGTGCCGCAGCACGATCGGCGTAAGCGCCGTCGACGCTGCCGCCGGCCGAACGGCGACTGGCAGTTCCATAGGCAGGGATGCATTGGCTGCGGTCGGACGAGACTTGGGGGGGCGACCGCGCGGACGTTTTGTGGGGACTTTGGGCGACCTCGAACTCAAAGCATCGCTCCTGCTGTCGCAGGAGCGATGGCGGGCCGCGCCGACGGCGCGGCGGGCGGCGCCGCGAGGGCCTGCGCGGCGGCGACGAGCGGAGCAAAATCCGCGTCGCTCTTGGTGATCCGCTCGAGCTTAGCGATCCCCACCATGACGTTTAGGCGCGCCAGCGGCATGCCCATCTCACGGGCCATGAAGGCTCCGAGTTGGGCCAAGCCGAGATAGTTGCCATAGGCTTTATCAAAGATCTGCTGGGTGGCGTAGAAGGCGTTGGTGACGAGTCCGGCTGCAGTCGGCTCGAAGCTCACCTGCTGGAGGCACGGAAAGCCCAACTGCGCGCTCGCGACATGGTCGCGAGCCGGATCGAAGGTGGTGGCCTGCAGCATCGAGCGGCGCACGCCCGTCCGCGAACTAAATTGAGACAAAATCCACTCCAGTTGATTGCCGTCGTGCGGGCCGCGCCCATACATGACCATGCGCTCGAAATACAGGCCGCGGCCATTGGCTTTGCGGTTCATGGCCTGCCAGCGCGGGAATGTCGCGCGATAAAGGGTGAAAAGGCGGGACCGGTCACCGCGCGACATCTCCCAGAGGCGCTGCGGGAAGATCGTGAACGCGACGTCGTCGACCACGAGTCGCCCCTTGCGCTTGAGGAGCCGATCGAGGGCCTGGCGCACGGCTGGATCTTCGATGGCGGCGCCGTTCTCTGTGAAGCCACTAAGGCTCAGAATCAAAGGAGCAACCTCGGTTCCGGCTCCGTTGAGGACCTGCAACAGCAGTCGCGCCCAAGCGCGCGAGAGATTGGTGTCATCGATCACCATCGGGGGCGGCGCCGCGAGCATCTTGGCCTTACTCATCCGGGTCCTCCTCCAGATGGCGATATTGCGCGAGACCGATATAGCCGTAGGGCTCGTTTTTCTGGATCGGGGCGATGCGCACGAAGACGGCCCAGTCACCGGCGGCGGCCTGGAAGATTCCCGGTTTCACCGCCCGAAACAGGCGTCCGCCTTCGAGGTCGCGTTCGAAGGCGAGTCCACCGTCCCCCGCCACCTCCGTTCCGGGCGGCAGCAGGAGCAGCGTCTTGACCTCAGCGTCCAGGGTGGGCGCAGCGCGATGGCGGTCGGTGACGATCAGCGGCTCGGGCGTCAGTGCGCCGAGAATGTGCATGCGAAGCGCCTTGGGCGTGACACGGTGCAAGGCAGCGGCGCGGCCGCGCGACAGCATATTCACGCCTGCCGAGAGGTGGGTCAGGAGCGTCGCATAGCCAACACCGAACTCGCAGGCGATGGTGAACATCTGCGCCGGGGTCACCGTTTCCGGGGTCCAGCCTCGGACCGAGAAGGCGCGGCGCAGTCCGATGATCGGCATGAGGACAAAGCCGGCGAAGGTGTCAGCCAGAAACTCCTTTGGATCCTCCCAGGGCTGCGCCTTCGCGTCCTCACGCAGCTCGTCGATCGACGACCCATGGCCGAACACGTGATGGCCGAGCTCGTGCGCGCAATTGTAGGCGCGCCGCGGCAGCGGTCGTCGGGCGGAGAGATGGATGCGCGGTGGGATGCCGCGCTGGTACATCCCTTCCATGTTGATGTTGTTGAAGCGCACCGCGACGCCCAGCGTCTCGCACAGCCCATAAATGCAGATCGGACCGACTTGGTCGAGCTTCGCCTTTGCCCGCGTCGCCGCGGCGGCCTGCATCGCCTGGGTTGCCAGGGCGCGGCGATTGAAACTGGGCGTGGTGGTGCGCATGATGTTCATCAGCGATTGCCTCCGTTCGCGGTGGAATCGCTGCGCATGGCGGCCAGCAACTTGAGCAGGCGTTCCAGATCGTCGGGCTTGAGCTTGGAGAGTTCGCGCGCTGCGAGCTCGAGCCGCGGGTCTTGGGCGTCGAGCGTCTCGGGCGCTTCGCCGAGGAGCCAGGCGACGCTGACGTCATAGGTCTCGGCAAGCCGGGCGAGCTCGTCGGCCGAAACGCGCCGGTTGCCGGCCTCCATCTCACTGACGGAGGGGCGATGCAGACCGAGCATCTTCGCTACATGGCTTTGCGACAGGCCCGCGAGCTTGCGCGCCTCTTTCAGCCGCTCTGCGATCTGCATCCGCTTGCCGGAATCGAGTTCAGTCATGCCGCCGCCGCTTCTTTCGCGCTTTCCTTCTTGAGCAGCTCGCAGACGAAGGCAGCGGTCTCGTCAATGGAGCGCGGGAGCTTGGTCGTCTCGTCGACGAAGATGTTCACGTCATTGGGGATCGTCGCGCCGATCTCCGTAGCGAGGATCGTGGTCGCGACCGGCCAGACCTTGCTATCGAACTTCGGCAAGTTCTCGACCGGCTTGGTGGCGCCGGTCATCGCTGGGCATTCGAGGCCGCTGTCGACCTGAATCTGGCCGAGGACGGCGATCAGCTTCTCTTTCAGTGCGGCGGGATCCATGAAGTACCTCCTTGGTCCGACACGTGGTAAGATAATCTTACATCAGACGGAGTCAAGGGGCGGCTCTCATCTGGAGGGGCCGAAGGCAACCCGGCATTCCGCGATGCCCCTCCTTAAAAAGGGTTGTCCGAAAAATGTAGCATTCTTCGGACGCTTCTCATCGTCCGAAACATGCGGCATATTTCGGACATGACCGATGCTCACCAGCCGGGTTCCGACCTCCGCAGCCGCTTGCTCGCCCGCATCGCCGAACAGCCGGGCGAGGTGTGGACGCCCAGCGATTTCGCCGATCTCGCCGGCCGCGGCGCCGTCGATAAATCGCTGCAGCGCTTGGCGGCTGCAGGTGAGCTCCGGCGAATCGATCGCGGCCTCTATGATCGTCCGAGCGTCAACAGCCTGACCGGCCGTCCCACCGTGCCGGACTATCGCGCCGTCATCCGCGCCGTCGCCCGGCGCGACAAGGCCCGCTTCGTCGTGGACGGCATGACGGCTGCCAACGATCTCGGCCTGACCACCGCCGTGCCCGCCCGCATCGAGGTCCTGGTCGATGCCCGACTAAAGCCCATCAAGCTCGGCAACCAGGAAATCCACTTCAAGGCAGCCGCAGCAAGCCGGCTCTACTGGGCCGGCCGGCCGGCGATGCGCGTCGTCCAGGCTCTGCACTGGCTTCAGGACGTGCTGAAGGAGAACGACGAACGCGCCCGTGTCACCGAGATTCTGCGCCGACTGCTCGCCGATCCGGACCACGGCCAGGGCATTCACGATGATCTGCGCGAAGGGCTCTCGGCTCTGCCCATCTGGATGCAGGAGTTCCTGCGTCCGCTGATCGTCGGCGAGGGCGCGAAGACATGACCGCCGAGGCTTATGCAGCGGTCATCCGAGCCCCGGCGCGCGACCGCCTCGATCTGTTCCTCTCCACTGCCAATCGGCTCGGCGCACCGATCGGCAACATCGAAAAGGACTTCTGGGTCTGCTGGACGCTCGACGCGCTCTATCACCGCCTCCCCGCAGACCGGCCGCGCCTTCTCTTCAAAGGCGGCACCTCGCTGTCCAAAGCCTATGGCCTCATCAACCGGTTTTCAGAGGACATCGACGTTACGGTCTTCCGTGACGATCTCGAACAAGCGGCAACCGCCGAGGAACTGGAGGCGCTCTCCGGCAAGAAGCGCCGTGCCAGGCTTGACGCCATCCGTGACGCCTGCCGCGCTTTTGTCACCGGTCCGCTTCGGGAGAGCCTCGCCGGGCTCCTGGCCGAGGCCACGGGCGGAGCCGGGCGCGTGGAGATCGATCAGGCCGATTCCGAGGGGCAGACTTTGCTTCTCTGGTATCCCGAGGTTGAGCCGCGCGACGACGGCTATGTGCGCCCGGCCGTGCGGATCGAGTCAGGTGCGAAGTCAGCGCTCGATCCCAACCGTCCGGTCCTGATCAGGCCATACATTGCCGACGAGACTCCCGACCTGGACCTTTCGGTCCCCAACGTCACGACCATCGAGCCAGGCCGAACCTTCTGGGACAAGGTGGTGATCGCGCACGGCCTGCGGCGATGGTATGAGCGGCGCGGCGTGCTGCGCCAGGAAGGCCAGCGTATTTCGCGCCATTATTACGACCTGCACCAGCTGCTCGCGTCGCAAGCAGGGAAGGACGCGTTGGGCGACCTGGAGCTTGCACGCGACTGCGTGCGCCACGCGCGCATGTTCTTCGACCGGCCGGACTTCGATCTTGCGTCAGCGCAGCCCGGCACATTCGCGATTGCCCCTGTCGAGGGCATGATTGACGCGCTTCGCCGTGACTACGCTAACACCGCCGCGATGATTTTTGACGAGCCCCCCAGCTTCGACCTTATCCTTGACTCGATGCATCAGCTCGATGCCGCGGCCAACGCATCCTCGTGAGCCCGTCATTCAGCCTAACGGCGATTCATCGCTCCGGCGCCCGGCAGGACCATGGCTCGGCACAAGGCCAGCGTAGCCGATCCAGCCCAGTAATTGGCGATCAGCGCGCATTGCATGGCCAGGCGGTGAAGGCCTTCCCCTGCGGCCGAGCCAAGGTCTCGGCCGACCCCTTCTAGCGGGGGAGACCCCGCAACGCCCCCTATAGAGAGTGAGAGTGCGGACCGGGTTCGCCGTGACGGGTTGAGGGCTGGAGGAGAGGCCTCCCGCGCCCGTCGCGGAGAACCGCGATGTCCAGACATGACCGCCATGCTCGCGCCGGCGCCGACCGGACGATCCTCTACGACGACATCACCAACAAGATCATCGCCGAGCTGGAGGCCGGCCGCGTACCCTGGGTCCAGCCGTGGGGCACGGCGGCGGCGAAGGCGCCGCTCGCCATGCCGGCGAATGCCGCCACCGGCCGCGCCTATTCCGGGATCAACGTGCTGATCCTCTGGGGCGCGGTCATCGAGCACGGCTTTCCGGTGCAAAGCTGGCTGACCTTCCGCCAGGCGCTGTCCCTCGGCGGTCATGTCCGCAAGGGCGAGCGCGGCACCACCGTCGTCTACGCCGATCGCTTCATCCCCGACGACGAGAAGAAGCGCGCGCAGGAAACCGGCGAGGAAGCGCAGGCCATTCCGTTCCTGAAGCGCTTCACCGTGTTCAATGTCGCGCAGTGCGAGGACCTGCCCGACGACCTCGCCGTCGCGCCGCCCGCACCGGAGCCCGGCCTGATCGAGCCGCGCGTCGAGGCGCTGATCAGGGCAACGGGCATCGACTTTCGCATCGGCGGCGACCGCGCCTTCTATGTGCCGGCGCAGGACTACGTCCAGGTGCCGCCGCCTCAGGCCTATTTCGAGACGATCAACTGGCACCGCACGGCGCTGCACGAGCTCGGCCACGCGACGGGCCATGCCTCCCGTCTCGGCCGCGACCTCACCGGCTCCTTCGGCTCCAAGAAGTACGCCTTTGAGGAACTCGTCGCCGAGATGAACGCGGCCTTTTGCTGCGCCTCGCTCGGCATCACTCCGACGGTGCGCCACGCCGATTACATCGGCTCGTGGCTGGACGTGCTGCGCGAGGACAACCGCGCCATCGTCCGCGCCGCGTCGCAGGCGAGCAAGGCGGCCGATTGGCTGCTGGCGTTCCTCCCCGAAACGGAGATCGCCGGCGAACCCGCGAACGACAGGAGGGCAGCATGATCCTCCTGACCGACGACATGCGCGAGCGCCTGCTCGCCAATGGACTTGATCGCGGCGCCGACCATGTGCCCGTCGTCAAGTTCTTCAACCCGCTGGGCGAAGGCGTGTGGCTCGCGACCGAGCTCGACGCGGATGGCGATACGCTCTTCGGCCTCGCCGATCTCGGTTTTCCCGAGCTCGGCAGTTTCTCGCTCGAGGAACTGGTCTCGATC
>WBZO01003316.1_pt1 | contig 19013 bp, 18 predicted proteins | sample 5204261 | NCBI WGS metagenome assembly WBZO01 (sample SAMN12412400, study PRJNA552823) | activated sludge metagenome | isolation source: activated sludge from anammox sidestream of wastewater treatment plant... | place: USA: North Carolina | collected 2017-09
ATTGAATTGACTTTCCTTGACGTCGAATTCGTGATTGCCGAATGTGGTGTAGTCCAGTTGTAAGTGATTCAACACATCGACCATTTGCCGCCCGGCGAGCCGGTCGCCTTCGAACTGGGCGGTGCCGATTGCGGATGGGCTGAACAGATCGCCGCCCAAGGTGGTGATGGTATTCGGGTTGCGCGCCAGCAGTTGCTGGCGGAGCGTGGCGACGCGCGCGATCCCGCCTTCCTTGCCGCCGCTGACCGGGGTGATTTCGTAAATATCGTTAAAGTGCAGGATAGTGACATGCACCCGGCCGTCGTTGACTGATGGAGCCGGTGTTGTGGCGCAGGCGGTCAGTACGAAGGCAATGATGACCGGGATCAGGATGGCAAATGATTTTTTCATGATAACACCTTGTAATTTTGGGAATTGTTTTGTGCAAAATTTCGTTTGCTGCGAGTGCATGACAAATTGTACTTACCCGGTGGCCGTCGATGCGCTTCCGGTTGCAGCGTTCCCGCGCACCCGAAATATGTGCCGGAGATGTGAGAATCTTGCTGTCAACGGCAGCCGATTGTGAATATAATCCGAAGCTGCACATAATAACAATACAATCCGCCAAGATTGAGCGTTAAGCACGGACCTCGGACAGGATGATCCAAAGTCAAGCAACGTAAGGAGTTAGCGCTGATTACAGCGCGATTGGCTGATTCGATCCATGGCCTGCATTTCATCCTTATCAATACTGATTTAACAAATTCAAGCGAAAGGGGAATGATCGTGAAAAAAATTTTTGCATTATCGAGAAAGCGGCTGTCGTATTTTATTGCAGCGTCAGGTTCATTCATTGCGATTTTATCCGCCTGCACATTGATACCGGGAACCGATACCGATCGCGGCGCGGCCACCGTGAAGGAAGATCCGTTCGGTGACAGTTACGAAACGGTCAAATATCTCGATCAAGGCTGGAACGTTTCCGATAGCTTGTGGTTTTATACCACTACGCAAGGATCCAATCTTATGCCCTACGATTTCTTTATGGTGCTGGAAAAGGCGGGAAGTACCGAACTTTTCCGTTCCAACGAGAACATGAACTTCTATCGCTATTTACCCCAGAAGGCGACTTCAACCAATCCGGATGCATTGCCGGTCGGCTGGGTCAAGGATGACTATAAAGGCAAGGAATACGTTGGTCTGACTTGCGCCGCATGCCATACCGGGCAGGTGAATTATAACGGCGTCGGTATCCGTATCGACGGCGGCCCGGCGAGCGCGGATATGGAAGAGATCATGAAAGGCTTATCGGCAGCGTTGAAACACGTGCGCGAGAATGAAGAAGCCAAGAGCCGGTTTGTCAAGAATGTGCTGGCGCGCGGCAATTACAAATCGGAAACGGAAGTGCTGGGCGATCTGGCGAAATATGAACAGCGCCTGACAAATTACACCATCATCAACCGCAGCCCGACGCCTTACGGTTATGCGCGGCTGGATGCATTCGGACGTATTTATAACCGTGTGCTCGAGCATCTCATCAACGAGAGAGAACTCAGGGATTTGTTACGCGACCGCCATATCATGCGTGACGACGGCATGTCGGAAGAAGAACTCGACAAAGTCCTGGCGGATATGGAAAAAATCCCGACCGGCGATCAACGCGACCGTGTGGTGGATCGCCTGACACAGAATTTAACCAAGTGGCAATTGGGCCGCTTGCGTAAAGCGTTATTCAATCCGGCGGATGCGCCTGTCAGCTATCCTTTTCTGTGGGATATCCCGCAACACGACTATGTGCAGTGGAACGGTCTGGCCGCCAATGCCGGGTTAGGACCGGTCGGACGCAATACCGGTGAAGTCATCGGCGTGTTCGGCACGCTGGATTGGAATGAGGAGAAAGGGCCGACCCTGTCCACGTTGATCGGCGGACAAAATACCCGTACGAAAATCAGCTTTGATTCATCGGTGAATGTGCATAATCTGCGCGAAATCGAATTTCATCTGCAAAAATTGCAATCGCCGAAATGGCCGGAAGATGTACTGGGTGCCATTGACAAGGAACGCGCATCGCGCGGCATGTCTCTGTTCAACGAGTATTGCGCCGGTTGTCATGCCAATATCGTTCGCGACGATCCGGATCGCCGTGTTGTTGCCAGCATGTCCAGGGTCAGCGATGTCGGCACCGATCCGGTGATGGCGGAAAACAGTTTCAGCCGCACCGGCTATTCCGGGATACTGCGCAACCAATATGTCGATGTCGGTGTCGGCAGTATCTTGCTGGATCAGAAAGCGCCGGTAGCCGCCTTACTCACCAAAGCGACTTTAAATGTGGTCGCCACGCCGGATCCCGATAAACTGTTTTTCCAGCGCTGGTTTGATTGGATTGTGGATATCGCCAAAGCATTTTTCCACAATGAAATCAAATCGTCGATCAAGCACGGCAATTACGATCCTGATACCACAGCAAAACCGCTGGCTTCGTTGAACGCCTACAAAGCGCGCTCGTTGAACGGCATTTGGGCGACTGCGCCATATTTGCATAACGGTTCGGTGCCGACGCTGTACGATTTGTTATTGCCGAAGAAACATGAAGGCGATCCGGAAGACGGCGAATACCGTCCGGATCAATTTGAAGTTGGTTCGCGCGAGTTCGATCCGGTCAAAGTGGGTTTAAAAAGCAACGGCTATCAAGGCTCCAAATTCGACACCAGCCTTAAAGGCAATAGCAACGCCGGACATGAATACACCACCGGTAAAACGGCGCAGTTGAATGGAAAAGTTCTGAAACCGCTGACCAAGGAGGAGCGTCTGGATTTGCTGGAATATCTCAAGACTCTGTAATTTGAACGATCAACCATCATTAATGAATGAACAGGGAGAAATGAAATGAGTACAAGTTATCTTGAACGGTATGATGCGACCCCCGACGCCGAGAAATTTCCGCTGGTGCGGCGTTGGATGGATACGGAACCGTTGCCCTTTTTTAAGGAACTGCGCGCCAACCGCCCGATTTTGGTGACACCGGACTGCACGCTGGTCACCCGCTTTGACGATGTCAGGGAAATCTTGAAGATGTACAAGGTGTTCACCGTCAAGCCGTATGTGCCCAAGATGGATAATTATTTGATGGCGCATGATGACGATGCGTTGCATACCCGAGAGAAATCGCTGATGCAATTTATGTTGAATCGCGATGATCTGCCAAGGGTGCGCAATTTGGTTGCGGAGATCGCCAACGGAATTCTCGATGACGCCAAGGGTAAGATCGAAATCGTGAACAGTTTTTGCCGGATGGTGCCGGCGACGCTGGTGCAAAAATATTTTGGCCTGACCGGTGCAAAACGGGAAGATTTAATCGAATGGTCTTACTGGAATCAATACGATACCTTTCACAATCAGCCATTCGACCTGGTGCCGGCGGAATTATCGCAACGGATCATCGACCGCCATAATGAGACTTCCAAGAAGCTGGGCGACTATATCACGATGCTGATCGCAAAGCGGTTGCTGGCGGTGAAGCTCGAGAAACTGACGTTTTCGACGATTGTCCGGCTGGATGACGATATTGTCACCCGGATGTTGCGCACCAGTTTTGCCAAGGAATTGGATTTCGATATCAAACGGCTGGGTGTTAACGCCGGCGGCCTTCTGATCGGCGCAATCGAGACGACGTCGCAAGCAGTGGCTCAAGTGTTGCAATACTTGTTTCAGCATCCGCAATGGCTGGCTGCGGCCAAATCCGCTGCGCAGAAAGAAGATACCGCCGAGTTTGACGGCATCGTGTGGGAAGCGTTGCGGTTTGTGCCGATCACCTCGTACTTATTCCGCACCACAGTGAGCGACTATACCGCCGCGAAGGGAACAAATTATGAAACCGTTTTGCGTGCCGGTACTTATGTGTTACCGGTGACGCTGTCCGCAATGTTCGACGAGCGGGCGTTCGAATCGCCGGATGAATTCATTCCGCACCGCAACTGGTACAACTATTTCCATTTTGGTTTCGGCGATCATGAATGCCTGGGACGTTACGTGGGTATGGTGATGATTCCTGAAATGGTGCGGCAGGTGTTTCTGAGGAAAGATATTGAGCCTAAAGGCAATATCGACTACAAATCCGGTCCATTCCCTGAATCCTATGATTTATCGTGGGTTGCTGCGTAAATTTCAAGCCTGGTGCGGGAATTGAGTTGTAACGGATAGGAAATGAAGTTCAATCAGCTGTGTGGCTTATTCGTTTCCTTTGGTATCCTCTGTAGAAATTCTTCTCAGTAGCAGTATAAAGACAGTGTTCTATAGCCCAAATTGCTTGTGATTACCGGCTATAGAACACTGGCCACCCTCTAAAGCTCTAGTAATTCGATTTCTCAGTCGTTGATCTGGCTTTACCGCCACCTTCCTGATCGCCCGACGGTATTTGATGGAAAGGCTGGATAGTTTTACCGTAAGCATCCGGATCAGGTGTTTCCGGGGCCGTCGGTTTACCGCCACATGCAACTAAAACTAAAATCGCTGCTATTGCTAAAAAATATGTAATTCTCATATAAAACCTTCTGAATGTTAGCTGTTAATTGATATTGTGTTACAACGATTGGCAGAATACAGTTAACAGTTATGCTAAATATTGATCTTGATCAAACTAAATCAACGACGGCTAAAGGGTATTGTCCTCAGTGGCGCAGATCGGCATACGTTTTTATCGCTCATTAAATGATTTCATTGCGCCAGCGCTGACTGATACCGAGATCATTCATCATTTCGAGCGGAAAGCTTCGATCAAGGACATGATCGAATCATTCAACGTGCCGCATACAGAAGTTGAACAAATTTCGGTGAATGGCGCTCCCGCCGGCTTTGACTATATTGTGCAAGATGGAGATCGAATCGAGGTTTTCCCGGCCGGGGAGAATGCCAGCACTAAGCTCGCGTTGCAGCTTCGTCCACCGCTATCACAGCCGCCGCAATTCGTGGTCGACAGTAACCTTGGGAGACTGGCGCGGTATCTGAGGTTGCTGGGATTCGATTGTCTCTATCGCAATGATTACAACGACGACACGGTTGCCAGAATTGCCAGCGAGCAGCAACGTGTCGTGCTTACCCGGGATCGCTCGCTGTTACGCCGCAAAATTGTCACGCACGGGTATTTTGTGCGCGCTGATAAACCCAAAATTCAAACCCGTGAAGTTCTGCAAAGATTTGCGCTGTTTTCTCTGATCATGCCTCTGACACGCTGTACGCATTGCAATGGGGTATTGGCGGAAACCGGGAAGAACCGCATAGAGCATCGTCTGGAGCCATTGACGAGGCGATATTACGATCAATTTCTACTGTGCCCGGGTTGTAACCGGATTTATTGGCAAGGAAGTCATGCAATCCGGATAAAGCAACTACTTGCCGAGTTGGCGGGTGCAGGGCCTTAATCCCGGTTAAACCTCGAATGCAAGGCCATGCCATCAGCAAGTTTTATTCAGTAAATATTCAGATTGAACTCTTTATGATCATGGCAAAGTGTTAAGAAAAGCGATTAATGGATCGCCGGTACACTTTCCTGGTATGTAAGTTGAAAAGTAATGATTCGGTGAATTCCGATCGAGATTGTTATGAGAAAAATTAAATTAATGTGTCTGACTATCGCCTTCTGCGGAATATTCTCGGTGAATCCGGTAAATGCTGAAGGGGATGGCGGTGATTTTGACGGTGGATTCGATGGCGGCGATTTTGGCGGTGACTTCGATGGTGGTTATGGCGGCGATTTCGATTCCGGCGGATATTCCGACTTTTCTGATCCGAGCGGTTTCGATTCAAGCGATGCTTTTTATCAGCATGATCAATTCAATCAGCCGGAAGATTCTGGATTCATTGACGATGCAAGCCATGAGAATCATTTTGATCAGACCGATGTGACTCAGCAGGCAAATGATTCCGCTGCGGAAAATAACGCAAATCATAGTACCGCTAGTAGCGCAACAGCGCCCGGCAACGAGGGACTTGTTCAGGAACCCATGAAGAAAGAGCTACCGGATCAATCAACGGATACTGTTCAACATGCAGAGCAGAATAGCGATTCTGCCCAAACGCATGCAGCGGTCCCCTTGAATGGCGCTGACACAAACTCTAACCCAGACGCACATTCCAGTATTGGGGTTTCGGATTCAACTCAATCCACCACGGAAAATGACTCACAAGCAACTGCCGGTAATGCTTCCGCCGCTATGGATTCATCGGCTCACCATGGCACGGTTACACAATCCGATCCATCCACGCAAAATGTGACTATTCAGAATAATACACATATCGATCAAAATACCGGGCATGATCAGCATTCCGGGCACGATAACCACCATCACCATCATCACCACGGCGGAGGGCATCATTATTACGATAACTTCGGCTTGGGATTCGGATTAGGGTTGGGAATGGGATTAGGCATTGGCTCCTTTGGCTATTACAGCCCGTTCGCGCCGTTCGGCTATTATGGCGGTTTTGGCGTGCCCTTCAACAGCTTCGGCTTTTACAGCGGTCGTGCCGGCGTTGGGTTCTATAGTCAATATGCCGGTTTTGGATCTTATCGCTATTTTGAACCGTATTATCCTTTGGGCGGTTTTTTGGCGGCCTCTCCGGTATTCGCAGCGCCCATGCTCGCACCTGCCAGAGCGCCAACCTATATCCAACGTAATGAAATATCAGGGCCTGCGCAGGCACAGCAAAAAAGCTACTGGTATTACTGCCGCAACCCCGAAGGATACTACCCTTATGTGAAGCAATGTTCGGGTCAATGGATTAAAGTCCCTCCACAGCCTTCCTGATGATTGCAGCGAACAGTGCAGCCTGATAGCCCTAGTGCGGTTTTACAAACCGGTTATCTTTAATTAATTGTAAGCACCTGGGATAACCGGTAACCTATGCAGGTGTAGCTGACTGACAGCTTTGTCGGAGTTTTTGGAATTTGAACGAAAGAACCTAATTTTGACAGGAATTAATGATGAAGAAACAAATAGGGATCGTAATAGCTTGTGTGATGGTAGTATCGTTGTTATCCGGTTGCTGGACACTGGTTGCCGCCGGCGCGGGTGCGTATGGCGGATATAAAATGAAAGAAAATGGTTACACCCTGCAAAGCCCGATTGCCAAGGAAAGGAAATCGAACAAATGAGATACGGTTATTTGACCTTTCTCACTGAATCTTCCGGATTTTCCTTTTTCCGGAAGCTGTCATAAATCATCAGCGCGGCACCGACAAAAATGGCGGAATCGGCGAAATTAAACGCTGGCCAGTGATAATTCCCAACATAGAAATCGAGAAAATCGACCACATGACCCAGCGTGACACGGTCGTACAAATTTCCCAGCGCGCCGCCCAGAATCAAACTCAGTGACAGGCAAAATAATTTCTCATGACGGTATTTGTTGAGCAGAAAAACGATCAATAAGGCTGCGCTGCCTGCGATACCGCTCAGGAACCAGCGTTGCCAGCCCGGTTGCTCGCTCAGGAAACTGAATGCGGCACCGGGATTATAAGTCAACACCAAGTTAAAAAAAGCGGTGAGTGGAATGCTCTGGCCAAACTCCAATGCAGACTCGACCCAGAATTTACTGGCAAGGTCCAGCACGAGGACGATCAGAGCGATGCTCAAGCTGATGTACAGTTTCATAGTCGCGGCTTTCTCTTCAGTAGTAGCAGGGCGTTACGCAAAATGCCGTTGTTCGCCAGCGCCGTAAAGATTGGTAATACAGCGGGCGCACAGCGTAGGGTGTTCGGCATGTTGACCGGCATCCTGGCGATAATGCCAGCAACGTTCGCATTTCGCATGGGTGCTGGGTGACACAATAATCCCTTCTTGTTGCGTATCGTTAACCAGGGTTAAACGCGTCTCGGAAACGATCAATACGAAGCGCAAATCGTCACCGAGTGTATTCAGTAGCGCGAAATCTTCATGGTTGGCGCGAATCTCTACGCTGGCCGCCAGTGAGGAGCCGATTTCTCCTTGCGCGCGCGCGTCTTCCAGTTTTTTCAACACTTGCGAGCGCAAAGCGCGTATTTTCGTCCAGCGCTGCTGCAACATTTCGGTATCCGCTTGCGCCGGGAAGGCATGCCAGGTATGCAGCAGCACGCTGCCGTTGCTATCTCCGGTCAGATGCTCCCAGACTTCTTCCGATGTGAAGCTCAGAATCGGTGCAAACAAGCGCACCAGACTATGCGCGATATGATGCAGCGCCGTTTGCGCCGAACGCCGCGGAAGACCTTGGGTTGCTGCCGTGTATAAGCGGTCCTTGAGAATATCCAAATAGAATCCGCCTAAATCTTCGGAACAGAAATTATGCAGTTTATGCACGACTTGATGGAATTCATAACGCTGATAGTTTAGCGTCAATTCGTCTTGAACGCTTTGCGTCAACGCCAGCATATAACGGTCGATTTCCAGGCAATCCGTGACGGCGACGGTATCGCTATGCGGATTGAAGTCCACCAGATTAGCGAGCAAGAAGCGCAATGTATTGCGGATACGGCGGTAGCTTTCCACCACCCGTTTGAGAATTTCTTCGGAAATGGAGAGTTCGCCGGAGTAATCGGTCGAGGCAACCCACAGCCGCAGAATGTCGGCGCCCGAAGTATCCATCACTTTTTGCGGTGCGATGACATTGCCTTTGGATTTGCTCATTTTGTGACCGTTGCCGTCGACGACAAAGCCGTGCGTGAGCAAGGCATCGTACGGCGCGCGCCCGTCGATGGCGCAACCGGTCAATAGCGAGGATTGGAACCAGCCGCGATGCTGATCGGAGCCTTCCAGGTACAAATCGGCCGGAAATTTAAGCTGTGCATCGGCTTTTACCACGGTGTCGTGCGTCGTGCCGGAGTCGAACCAGACATCCAATGTGTCGGTCAGTTTTTTATACTCGTTGGCTTCGGCGCCGAGCAATTCGGCGGGGTCAAGCGCAAACCAGGCTTCGATGCCATGTTGTTCCACTTTTTGCGCCACTTGCTCGAGCAATTCGAGCGAACGCGGATGTGGCACATGTGTATCTTTGTGCACGAAGAAAGTCATCGGCACGCCCCAATTACGCTGGCGTGACACACACCAGTCCGGGCGGTTTTTGATCATCGCTTCCAGCCGCGCCCGGCCCCATGCCGGAAAGAACGCAGTGGATTCGACCGCTTGCATGGCGAGTGTGCGTAATGTTTCTTTCTGCGTTGCGGTAGCGGCGGTGCTGTGCAGATTCATGCCGATAAACCACTGCGGCGTTGCGCGGAAAATAATAGGTGTTTTATGCCGCCAGCAGTGCGGGTAACTGTGATCGATTTTTTTCAGGCAAAGCAATTGACCGCTGTTTTTGAGTGTCTCGATAACAACCTCGTTGGCTTTCCATACCGAAAGTCCACCCACCAACGGTGTGCTGGCGGTAAATTTGCCATCGCCGTCAACCGGACTGTCGCTCGGCAGCCCGTAATTTTGTCCAACGAAGTAGTCATCCAGTCCATGCGCCGGGGCTGTGTGAACCAGGCCGGTACCGGCTTCCAAGGTGACATGTTTGCCGCAAATGATTTTTACCGTGCGGGGTTCAAACGGGTGTTGCAGCGGCAAGTGCTCCAAAGCCTGACCCTTGCAGGTGGCAAGCGTTTCACCGGTAAGATCGTAGCGTGTCAAACAACTTTGCTTCAGCTCGCTGGCGAGAATGAGCAATCCTCGCGCCGTTTGAATCAATTCATAATCGAAATCGGGATGAACGCTGACCGCTTGGTTGGCGGGCAATGTCCACGGCGTGGTGGTCCAAATGACGGCGTACGCTTGTGTATCCGCGGGGATAGTGATACCGAAAATCTTGCTCAATGCGGCAGATGCTGATTTAACGGTAAATCCGACATCGATGGCCGGTGAGGTTTTATCTTCGTATTCGACTTCTGCCTCGGCCAGTGCGGAGCCGCAATCGATACACCAATTGACCGGCTTTTGCCCTTGATATAAGTAGCCGTTCTGATGAATTTTTCCCAACGCGCGGATAATGCCGGCTTCCGTTTTGAAATTCATGGTGAGGTAGGGATTGTCCCAGTCACCCAGCACACCCAAGCGAATGAAGTCGGCTTTCTGGCGTTCTACTTGTTCCTTGGCAAAAGCACGGCAGAGCTCGCGCACTTTATCCGCGGGCAAGTGCTTGCCGTGTTTTTTCTCGATTTGATGTTCAATCGGCAGTCCATGGCAATCCCAGCCGGGAACATACGGCGCATCGAAGCCGGCCAGTGTCTTACTTTTGATGATGATGTCCTTGAGGATTTTATTGACGGCGTGACCGATATGAATGTCGCCGTTGGCATAAGGCGGGCCGTCGTGCAGAATGAATTTGGGGCGCCCTTTGCTGGCGGAACGGATTTTCTGATAAAGATTCTTTTCCTGCCAGGCTTTCAACATGACGGGTTCGCGGCTGGCCAGATTACCGCGCATCGGAAATGGCGTGTCGAGTAAATTGAGCGTTTTCTTATAATCGGTCATGAAAGTTACAATGAATTGGTTAAAGGGCGTTGCACATGCTACTGAAACGGGGTTGAGTTGTCATGAAAAAGCGTTTGGCTTGCGCGACATCTTTTTCGATTTGCCGGATGAGTGTGCCGATATCCGTGTATTTCTCTTCGTCGCGTAATTTATGCAGAAAATTCACTTGCAAATGCCGCCCGTAAATTTCCTGATTAAAGTCGAACAAATGCACTTCCAGCACGGGTTTGCCGTTTTTATGCGTTGTCGGCCGCACGCCCAGGCTGGCGACACCGGGCAGCGCCGTGGCCGGTGAAGACGGAAGGGCGCCGTATACCGAGACGGCGAAAATTCCCGACAGCGGCGGCCGGTTATGTTTCAATTGGATGTTCGCGGTCGGGAATCCGAGTTGTTTGCCTATTTTGTCGCCGTCCACAACCCGCCCGCTGATGCTGTAGGGTCTGCCGAGTAATCTGCCGGCTTTATCCAAGTCGCCGCGAGCCAGTGCTTCACGTGTCGCGGTGCTGGAAACGCGCTGGCCGTCGATGGTAAAACTGGGCATCGCTGCAACGGTATAATTGTTTTCTGCCGCCAGTGCTTGCAACAGGGAAAAATCACCGGCGCGGCGCGCGCCGAAACGAAAATCATCACCCACCAGCAACCAGCGCACAGCGAGTTGCTGATTCAAAATACGCGTAATAAACTGCTCCGCGCCGATTCGGGCAAAGTCATAATCAAAACGGCAGATATGAATGCTGTCGACTTCCGCTTGAATCAAACAGGTTAATTTTTCTCGCAAGCTGGTCAGCCGGGCGGGTGCTTGATCCGGAGCGAAAAACTCGCGCGGATGCGGTTCGAAAGTCATGACGCAGGCGGGAAGTCCAAGCTGTTTTGCGGCATTTTTCAAACGACTGAGCATGGCCTGATGGCCCAGATGAAATCCGTCAAAATTGCCGATGGTCAGTGCAATCGGTGTTTTAGCACCGGCAGGCACTTTTCGCCACGTATGCATGCGCCTGAATCCAAAAATTAGCAATTCTAACGTGTTTGAGCCTGTCAGGTCCAGCTTGCGCTGCGTTCTACGCCGATCGATTCCACGTAATTATAGATACTTATGGAAAACGCTGATTAATTCGGCGGACGAGATGAAGCACGAGGCGCACGGAACACAGCAACCGAGACCTATCAATACGATAGGCGAGGATGCGAGTACCGCGCAACGAAGTGATTCGCTCGTAGCGCCAATTAATCAGTGTTTCCTTAACGGAATGAGTTGCCAGATGCAGAATTACGAAGAGGATAGAAGAGTACTCGCACTGGTTTGTTAATTTGGTTATATTCCTGCTATCGTTTTTATATTGCAGTCAATAAATTGAAACATTCAAGTCAATTTCTCCAGCCAGGCGCAAGAGAAGACCGGATTCTACAGGCGCTGGCCGGAATGCTGGAGCATCCGCGTAGAGTTAGAATTACCACGGCTGCGTTGGCAAAGCATTCAGGGATCTCGGTATCGGTGATCTACCGCTGTTTTCCCAATAAGTCGAGAATGTTCGATGCTTTGATCGCATTTATTGAAAAAACGCTGTTTGTATTGATCAATAAAATTATGCAAGAACAACAGTCCGGCGCCAAGCGGATTGAGAGCTTATTGCTGCTGCTGTTAGGTTTCTCGCAAAAAAATCCGGGTATGACGCGCATTCTGATCGGCGATGCGCTGGCGAATGAGGATGATCATTTACAATCGCGAATTCAGCAGTTGCACGACCGGCTTGAAGCGACTTTCAAGCAGGCGCTACGGTTCGCGGTCAATGAGCAGCAATTGGAATTCGATGCGGATATAGCGGCGCAGGCGAATTTGTTCATGTGTTTTGTGATTGGCCGCTGGTATCAATTTGTAAAAAGCGAATTCCGGCGCGATCCGCTGGCGAATTGGGAAGTGCAACGATTGACCGTGCTGCCGGATGTGTTTCTGTAACGCGGTGAATTTTCCGGTGGCTACGAGCGGCATACCGGACAAGCTGGATCTTTGCTTAATCGGATCGATCGCCAGTTCATGGTCAAACCGTCCAATACCAGCAGACGGCCGTTCAGGCTTTCTCCGATATTGAGCAAAATTTTCAGTGTTTCCGCTGCTTGCATGCTGCCGATGATACCGACCAAAGGTGAAAATACACCCATGATCGCGCAAGGCATGTCTTCCTGCTCTCCATCAACCGGAAATAAGCAGTGATAACAAGGATTGTCGGTATGCCGTAAATCAAATACGCTGATTTGACCGGAAAATTGTACCGCAGCTCCTGAAATCAGCGGCTTTTTATAGCTGACGCATGTTTGATTGATATCGTGGCGTGTACTGAAATTATCGCTGGCATCAATGACGGCGTCGGCTTGCGGAATCAATTGTGACAGTTTTTCCGCATCGACGCGTGTTTGGATCGCCGTAATCTTGATTCCGGGGTTGATCCTGAGCAGAGTTTGTTTGGCCGACTGTGTTTTTTCCGTGCCGATGACGCTGCTGTCGTGCATGATCTGCCGCTGCAGATTGGTAAGATCCACCTGATCGCCATCACAGATCGTTATATTGCCGACGCCGCTTGCTGCGAGATACAGCGCGGCGGGCGAACCCAAACCGCCTGCGCCGATGATTAATACATGGGATTGATTGAGTTTTTCCTGCCCCGCAATGTCGATTTGCGGGAGCAGGATATGGCGGCTATAGCGGAGTAATTGATGATCATCCACAAGCCTTGTGCGATCAGCTTTCGCTTTTCTCAGCGGTTTTTTTCTCAGGCGATGCGGTAATGCCTTTGAAGTAATTCAAGGCTTGCTTCAACAAGAGATCTTCCTCGGAACCGAATTCCATCGGTGCTTTATTTTTGTCTTTGTTTTTCTTCTCTTTCTTTTCTTTCTTCTCGCTGGCTGGTTTCAGTGCCGCTTTTTCAGCTTCGGACGCGGCTTTTTTCTCCGTTTTTTTGCCATTGGACAAATGCCGGTTTAAATCCGCTTCCCGCAAACGTTGATCATCGCCGCTGTCGGTTTCGTCCAGGACATCAGGGGTAATACCCTGCGCCTGGATAGATTGGCCATTTGGCGTGTAATAGCGTGCAGTCGTCAATTTGATTGCGGTATTGTTTCCTAATGGCAGAATAGTTTGCACCGATCCTTTACCGAATGTTTGCGATCCCATCACGATGGAACGTTTATGATCCTGTAAGGCACCTGCGACGATTTCCGATGCGGAAGCGGAGCCGCCGTTCACCAGAGTAATCATCGGTACCGTTTTAACTTCGGCAGGCAATCCTTTCAGATAATCTTCATCCGGTCCGCGCAAATAGTATTCCGGATTGGCGTGCAACTTCATTTTTGCATCTGGGCTGCGTCCTTCGGTGTAAACGACCAAGGCATTCTCCGGCAGAAAAGCAGCCGATACGGCAACGGCGCCGTTGAGTAATCCGCCCGGATCATTGCGCAGATCCAGTATTAAACCTTTCATGGTGCCGTTACTTCCGGCAAAAAGTGTTTTGATGGCCTGCGCCAGATTCTCACCGGTTTGCTCTTGGAATTGTGTGATACGGATATACGCATAGCCCGGTTCGATCATTTTCGATTTAACACTTTGGATTTTTATGATATCGCGCACCAGATCGAAAACCAGCGGTTCCGTTTCTCCTTCGCGCACAATCGTGATTTTGATCGAGGTATTGGGTTTGCCGCGCATGAGCTTGATTGCATCATTCAACGTCATTCCCTTAACGACGGTATCATCCAGTTTGACGATCAGATCGCCGGTTTTAATGCCGGCGCGAAATGCCGGTGTGTCTTCAATCGGTGATATGACTTTGACGACACCGTCTTCCATCGTGACCTGTATGCCTAGTCCACCGAACTCTCCTTGGGTGCCGATTTGTAATTCTTTATATTCGTCTTTATCGAGATAGGATGAATGCGGATCCAGTCCGATCAGCATGCCATTGATAGCTTCGGTAATCAGCTTCTTGTCTTCTACGGATTCGACATAATCGCTCTTGATACGGCCAAAGACCTGGGCGAACGTACGCAATTCCTCGATCGGCAGAGGATGGATTGCCTCGATATTATCCTTCTTGGCAATAGCGGAGAAATTCAAACTGAGCATCATGCCAGCGATTGCACCAATCAGAATTAAACCTGTTTTTTTGATTACGTTACTCATTATGCTGTCTCCGCACTGGTCAAATTGATGTAAATGGCTGCTGTGTTCATTCTATTTTTATCCATGTCAACGGGTCAAACGGCTTTCCTCCATGACGAAGCTCAAAGTACAGGCCTGAATCGGTATTTCCGCTGCTATTTCCAACAGTTGCAATCGTATCGCCGCCGCGAACCGACTCTCCGACTTGTTTGTGAAGTGTTGCATTATTGCCATATAAACTCATATAGTTGTTTCCGTGATCCAGAATTATCAAATTACCGAACCCTCTCAACCAGTCTGCAAATACTACTCGGCCCGCGGAAATCGCTTTGACCTCACTGCCGGTTGGAGATTCTATAAATAAACCTTTCCATGTCACGTGTTTACCTGAGCGTTGACCACCAAACGTGTTTACAAGTTTCCCGCGCACCGGTAAATTTAATTTACCTTTTAACGTTGAAAATGCTGCGCCAGCAGCAGAGGCATTGGGGAGTTTGCTGTTAATGATCGCATTATCGGATTTTTCTTGTACAAGTAATTGATTAATTTCATTTACTAAATTAGTTAAACGCTTCTCATCCTTCTCAAGTTTGCTTATTTCTTGTTGTTGCTGGCTAATCTGACTGGATACCTGAGCGAGTATCATTTTGTGCTTGGCTTTTTCTTGTTCAAGTTTTTTACGTTGAGTGAAATATTCGGTTTGGTTGGCAGTAATTTCATCTTTCTTTTGACGGCTGGTTTTTGTCAGGATTTCAATTTCATCTTGATTGTACTGAAGATTCTTGATGCTATTTGCGCGTGTTTCGGAAAGCTGACGGTAATAATAGATATCGCGGGCGATTTGATAAGGATCTTGCTGATTCAATACCAATCGCAAATAATCTTGTTGCTTACCTAAATATTGTTGGTAGAGCAAGCTACTTAACTGATTCCGTTCAATTTCAATTGAGTCGCTGATTTTCTTGTACTGCGCTTGCAACAACTTGTACTCTTCGACGGCTTGCCGGTCATGTTCGATGAGTTTAGCCATTATTTGCGCAATGCGATTAATCGCGCGCTCCGTATCTTGCAGTGCATCCGTTGTGTCTTGTTTTAGCGCTTCCTTGTTTGCGAGTTCCTTTTGCAGCAATTGAATGCGCTCGCGCAACAATTTGAGATTTTCCTGGTTGTTTGCATATCCCGATGATGTATAAAGAAAGAGGAAGGTTAGAGCGCAAATTGCCAGTATTGAACAAACACGCTTTTTATGGTTTGAATTAAACGTACTAACTTCCGGACAGATGAGATTTATTCGAAATAGTGAGCTGACCACGCGCATATTTTGAATAAATGATAGATAGATAAAATTTAAGCTGTGGATTTACCTTGGTTAGCCACGTTTTGCATTGCTTCCTGAATTTCAGTTGAGTTTCCAAGATAATAATTTTTAATCGGTTTCAAATTATCATCTAATTCATAAATTAATGGAACGCCGGTTGGGATGTTGCAGTTCAAAATATCACCGTCGGATATATTATCCAAATATTTAACCAGCGCTCGCAAAGAGTTGCCGTGTGCTGCAATAATAATACTTTTGCCAGCCTGAACTTGCGGTGCGATGACGGTATTCCAGTATGGTAAAAATCGTGCAACCGTATCTTTCAGACATTCAGTCAAAGGAATGTCGTCATGCGCCAAATTTTGGTAACGCGGATCCCTGCCTGCATAACGGGTGTCATCGGCGGTTAATGCGGGTGGTCTGACATCGTAGCTGCGCCGCCAAATGAGAACTTGTTCGTCACCGTATTGCGCCGCAGTTTCCGCTTTGTTCAATCCTTGTAATGCGCCGTAATGCCGTTCATTCAAGCGCCAGGTATGCTGGATAGGAATCCACATTTGATCCATTTCATCCAGCACGATCCATAACGTGCGAATGGCGCGCTTGAGGACGGATGTATAGGCAATATCAAACGTGAATCCATGTTCACGCAATAGCCGACCGGCATTTTGAGCCTCTTGTATGCCTTGGGGCGTCAGATCAACATCTGTCCAGCCGGTAAATCGATTTTCTTTATTCCAGGTGCTTTCTCCATGACGCAGGAGAACAATTTTCTTCATATTGATCTTTTGATAAAAAGGAGGTGAATTTTGAGTTTTTTTAAGCAGATTTAAGATTTTTCGTATTTTATTATATTTTTGCTGATAAACACAGCATTAGACCGATTCTTTCGTGCGAAAAAAGCGGTTGGTGTTTTTTTCACGAAAATGAAAATGATGATGGTTTTTTATTTTTATTCCTGCATGAAAGTCTGCTGTGGCCTATAAAGCACAATGCTGCGATGCGCGCAGTCAAATGTCTGGAACCGGAGAATCCCTTAATTTTATAGTTTCTGATAAAATCAGCGACTCAAAAAATGGAACAAAATAAAGCTAATATGGAACTGTCATTATTTCAAGATCATTTTCTTTTCAGGTTGGAGAATATACTCTTCGTTATTACGGCTGTTATCAGCGGTTCGATGCTGTTATGGTCAATGGTAACGCAACGCGGAATCAAGGAAATCGATACACGCACCGCAGTCCAGCTGATAAATTATCAGGATGCCCTGGTATTGGATGTGCGGGATGATAGTGAATTTGCCGCAGGCCATCTGCCGAATGCTAAGCATATTCCTGCTGAAAAAATCGAGGAGCGCTGGGTGGAACTGCAAAAATTCAAAGATAAACCGGTTGTTGTGATTTATCGAGGCGGTATTCGATCTAACAATGCCAGCCTGGCTTTAAAGAAGAATGGTTTTTCCCAAGTGGTTAATCTGATGGGCGGCATTGATTCCTGGAAGCGCGCTGGTTTGCCAATGGTTAAACGATAGAGGAAGTCAATGCCCAGGGTTATTATGTATACGACAGGTTTTTGCCCTTATTGCAAAATGGCGGAGAGCTTATTGCGCGCAAAGGGTGTGCAGGATATTGAGAAAATCCGCATTGATCTTGAGCCGCAGCAACGTATCGAGATGATGGGGAAAACGGGGCGGCGCACCGTTCCGCAGATCTACATAGGCGAAAAGCATGTTGGCGGTTATGATGACTTGGCGCAGCTGGATCGCGCAGGTGAGCTGGCTGTTCTTTTGGCTGATTGATCAAGGGATTATGATTGATGCACTTGCGATTCGTCATTTTGGGTTTAATTTTTAATTCACTACTTGGATAAGGTCAATATGAGTGAGCAACAGCAACCGGTTTTTGCCATAGAAAAAATCTATGTGAAGGATTTGTCCCTGGAGATTCCCAATGCGCCAAATATCTTTCTAGAAAGAGATACGCCGGAAATTAATTTACAGCTTGGAACCAAAAATCAAGGGATTGGCGAGGGGTTGTACGAGGTGTTGCTAACGGTTACGGTAACCGCCAAGATAAAAGACAAAATTATGTTTTTGGTTGAAGCGCAGCAGGCGGGAATTTTCCGTATCCGCAATATACCCAATGGAGAAATCGACCCTGTGCTGGGAATTGGTTGCCCTAACATTCTCTTTCCTTACTTGCGGGAAGTGGTATCGGATGTCGTGACGCGCGCGGGTTTCCCGCCGGTTATTCTCAATCCGGTTAATTTCGAAGCCATTTATCAGCAGAAAAAAACGGATGCAAAGCCGAATTAACAAAAACTGCGGATACGGAGGTGAGGTTAGTCATGAAGAGAAGCTCGCTGATTCATTCGTGCTGGTTAAAAAGCAGAGTAAGTATCCCGCTGATCGGTTTTTTTCTATTTTTTCCCGGTTATGTCATCGCCGATATAGAGTTTTTATCGATTGCTGAAAATTCCGTTGTGATGTATGACGCTCCATCGCTTAGGGCCGACAAATTATTTGTGGCGAATCGCCATCTTCCGGTCGAAGTTATCGTCGATGTTGATGGTTGGGCGAAAGTTCGTGACAGCAGCGGGGGTCTGGCCTGGGTTGAGAAGAGAGCGCTAAGTCCGCAGCGTTATGTTGTTGTGACGGTGCCTTTGGCCAGTATCCACAAATCAGCCGATACAAACTCGGAATTGGTGTTTCAGGCCGAAGAGAATATTGTTCTGGAATGGTTAGATTCCGATAGCAAGGGCTGGGTAAAAGTCCGGCATTCCGGTGGTCAAATTGGTTATGTCAAAGTCAATCAGGTCTGGGGTTCATGAAAATTGCAGTGCTGGGCGCGGGTGCGTGGGGCTCCGCGTTAGCAATTAATCTATCGGCACGTCATCGCATTCATCTGTGGACAAAAGATCCCGAGCATGCTGCCGCGATGAATCGTCATCGCAAGAATCAAGCCTTTCTGCCGAATTATTCGTTACCGGAATCTCTGAAGATTACTTCTGAACTCGAAGAAGTATTAGCGGATGCGGATCTTGCTTTAATTGTTGTGCCGATTGCCGGTCTGCGTGACACATTGCG
>WBZO01003317.1_pt1 | contig 19006 bp, 16 predicted proteins | sample 5204261 | NCBI WGS metagenome assembly WBZO01 (sample SAMN12412400, study PRJNA552823) | activated sludge metagenome | isolation source: activated sludge from anammox sidestream of wastewater treatment plant... | place: USA: North Carolina | collected 2017-09
GAACTGGTACTGCGTGCGGCTCACCCGGTCCTCGACGGTGAGGTCCTGCACCGGCTGCATGTACAGCGTGATGCCCTCCACCGCGTGCAGCGCGTGCTGCAGGCGGCGAATCACCTCGCTCGCCGTGGCGTCGCGGTCGCGGCGGGGCTTGAGGTTGATGAGCAGGCGGCCGCTGTTGAGCGTGGCATTGGTGCCGTCGACGCCGATGAACGAGGTGAGGCTCGCGACCGCGGGGTCGGCGAGCACCACGGCGGCAAGTGCCTGCTGGCGCTCGCGCATCGCGGCGAACGAGATCGTCTGCGGCGCCTCCGAGATCGCCTGGATCGCGCCGGTGTCCTGGATCGGGAAGAAGCCCTTGGGGATCAGTACATAGAGGGCGACGGTGAGGACGAGCGTCGCGATGGCAACGAGAAGCGTGGCGAACTGGCGATCGAGCACCCACGTGAGCATCCGCCCGTAGCGGGCGATGACCCGGTCGAACCACGCGCCGCTGGCACGGTAGAACGCGCCTTGCCGCTCCGGCGGGGTGTGCACGAGGAGCTTCGCGCACATCATGGGAGTGAGCGTCAGCGAGACCACCGCGGAAATGAGGATCGCCACCGCCAGCGTGATGGCGAACTCACGGAACAGCCGCCCGACCACATCGCCCATGAACACGAGCGGGATCAGCACCGCGATGAGCGAGAACGTGAGCGAGATGATGGTGAAGGCGATCTGCGCGGTCCCCTTCAGCGCGGCATCGACGGGCCGCTCGCCCTTCTCGATGTAGCGCGCGATGTTCTCGATCACGACGATCGCGTCGTCGACGACGAAGCCGGTGGCGATGGTGAGCGCCATCAGCGTCAGGTTGTTGATCGAGTAGCCGGCGAGGTACATGACGCCGAACGTGCCGACGAGCGAGAGCGGCACCGCCACGCTCGGGATCACGGTGGCGGCGAGGTTGCGCAGGAAGAGGAAGATCACCATCACCACGAGGACGACAGCGAGGAGCAGTTCGAACTGGACGTCGGCGACCGAGGCGCGGATCGTCACCGTCCGGTCGGTGAGGAGCGTCATCTGCGCCGCCGCGGGCAGCGACGCCTGCAACTGCGGCAGCAGCGCGTGCACCCGATCGACGACCTCGATCACGTTGGTGCCGGGCTGCCGCTGCACGTTCAGGATGATCGCCGGCGTCGTGTTCGCCCACGCGGCGAGGTGTACGTTCTCGGCGCCGTCGACGGTGTCGGCGACGTCCTGCACGCGGATCGGCGCGCCATTGCGGTACGCGATGATGAGACGCCGGTACTCGTCGGCGGACTTGAGCTGGTCGTTGGCGTCGATCGTGCTCGCCCGGTGCGGCCCATCGAAGCTCCCCTTTGCCTGGTTGGTGTTGGCGTTGGCGATCGAGGTGCGCACGTCCTCCAGCGACAATCCGTACGCCGCGAGCGCGCGCGGGTTGACCTGGATGCGCACGGCGGGCCGCTGCCCGCCGCTGATCGAGACCAGGCCCACGCCGGGGAGCTGCGAGATCTTTTGCGCGACGCGCGTGTCAGCGAGGTCCTGCAGCTTGGGCAGCGCGAGCGTCTGCGAGGTGAGCGCGAGGGTCAGCACCGGCGTGTCGGCGGAGTTGACCTTGTTGTAGATCGGCGGGTTCGGCAGGTCGGAGGGCAGGAGGTTCGCCGCGGCGTTGATGGCGGCCTGCACCTCCTGCTCGGCAGCGTCGAGCGGCAGCGACAGCGCGAAGCGCAGCGTGATCACCGACGCGCCGCCGGAGCTCGTCGACGACATCTGCGCGAGCCCCGGCATCTGGCCGAACTGGCGCTCGAGCGGCGCGGTGATCGACGAGGTCACCACGTCCGGGCTCGCCCCGGGGTAGAGCGTCACGACCTGGATCGTGGGGTAGTCGACCTCCGGCAAGGCGGACAGCGGCAAGACCCGATAGGCGACGATCCCGGCGAGCAGAATCGCCACCATCAGCAGCGTCGTGGCCACCGGCCGCAGGATGAAAAGGCGCGACGGGTTCATGCCGATGGGCGGCCCGGGTCTCCGGTGCTCACTTCGGTGCCGCGCTCGTCGTGCCGCCGCGGGCCTCGGTGCCCGTTCGCGCGCCGCCGCCTTCTGGACGCGGCCCACGCGCGCCCTGTTTCGGTGGCGCGATCGCCCGTCCTTCGCGCGTGACGAGGTCGACGCGCGCCCCCTCTCGCAGCTTGTCGGCGCCGTCGACGACGACGAGCGTGCCGGGATCCACACCCGAGCTGACCACGGTGACGTCACCTTGCACCGGACCCAGCTTCACCGGCGCCACGCGCACCGTATGGTCATCCTTCACTGCGTACACGAACGTGCCCGGGGCGCCGCGCTGGATCGCCGCGGACGGGACGAGCGTCGCATCGACGAGCGTTTGCGTATGCATGCGCACGTTGACGAACTGGTTGGGGAAGAGCGCCGCGTCGGCGTTGGCGAACTCCGCCTTCATCTTCACCGTGCCGGTGGCGGTGTCGATCTGGTTGTCCGCGGTGACGAGCGTGCCGGTGGCGAGCTTCACCTTGCCCTCGCGGTTCCAGGCTTCGACGACGGTCGGCTCTTTGTGCGCGAGGCGCTGCATGACGAGGGGGAGGTTGTCTTCGGGAATCGGGAACAGCACCGCGATCGGCTGCACCTGCGCGATCACCACGATGCCGTTCGCGTCCGCGGCGCGGACGACGTTGCCGGGATCGACCTGCCGCAGCCCGACGCGACCGCTGATCGGAGCGCTGACGCGGGCGTACGACAATTGCAGCCTCGCGCTGTCGACAGCGGCGCGATCGGCCTGCAGCGTGCCTTCGTACTGGCGTACGAGCGCTTCCTGGGTGTCGACCTGCTGCTTGGCGATCGAGTCCTGCGTAAGCAACATCCGGTAGCGTTCGAGATCGACGCGGGCGTTGGCGAGCTGCGCCTCGTCCTTGGCAAGCTGCCCCTGCGCCTGGGCGAGGGCGACGGTAAACGGCCGGGGGTCGATCTCGGCCAGCAGGTCGCCGGCCTTGACGTTCTGGCCTTCGGCAAAGTGAACCTTCATGAGCTGGCCGTCGACGCGCGGCTTCACCGTGACGAGGCTGCGCGGCGTGACGGTGCCGAGCGCATCGAGGTAGACGTCGAGCGTGCCGCGTCGCACCGGCTCGGCGACGACCGGCAGCACCCGCGCCGCATCGCCGCCCTTGCCGAAGCTGCCGGGCGCGCTGCCCTGCGTCGCCGGGGTCGGCAGCAGTGGCGTTCGGCCCGACGACCACAGGTACACGCCCGCACTTGCCGCGAGGAGCACGACCACGGCGAGCCAGCCGCGGTGTCGGCGTCGGACGGCGGTGTCGCCGGTGGGCGTTGCGGTGGCGGGAGGTGCGTGCGCGGTGTCGTCGGGCATGGCAGGAGGCGGCACGGGCGGCAGCCGCGCGTGCGCGAGTCGACGTGACTGGGAATGATGCGGGAAGTCCGAAGTTTCCGCCCGCGGGATCTTGTTGCGAACTGTTACACGCCGCGCGCCGCGACGCGAGGCATTGCCGCCAGGCGTCCCGGCTTTCCCGGGCATAATGGCGCTGGCGCTCGTGCCTTGGGTTGGCGGTCGCGCCCGGCGTGGAGGGTCGCGCCGATCGCGCTCGCTGTTTGGGGCCGATCGGTGGGGCGCGCCTGCCGCCCGTACCGCTGCTGCCCTCGATACCGTCCTGTCGCTATGAAGCCTAACGATTCGCCCGCGGCCCGTCCGGCCTGCCCTGCCGCCGTGTCCCGACGCGGGTGCCGCCCGTGAGCGTGCTGGCCACCAAGCTCGATCCCCGCAGCGACGAGTTTCGCGCCAACGCGAACCTCATGCGTGAACTCGTCGCCGACCTGCGGGCGAAGACCGCGACGGTCGCCCGCGGCGGGAGCGATGCGGCGCGGCAAAAGCATCTCGCCCGGGGAAAACTCCTGCCGCGCGACCGCATCGACACGCTGATCGACCCGGGCTCGCCGCTCCTCGAACTGTCACCGCTCGCCGCCTTCGGCATGTACGGGGGCGAGGTGCCGGCGGCGTCGATCATCACCGCGATCGGCCGCGTCTCGGGACGCGAATGCGTGATCGTCGCCAACGACGCGACGGTCAAGGGCGGCACGTACTACCCGATGACCGTGAAGAAGCACCTGCGCGCGCAGGAGATCGCCCGCGAGAACCGCCTTCCCTGCCTCTACCTCGTCGACTCGGGCGGCGCCTTCCTGCCGGCGCAAGACGAGGTCTTTCCCGATCGCGAGCACTTCGGCCGCATTTTCTACAACCAGGCGACGCTCTCCGGCGACGGCATCCCGCAGATCGCCGTCGTGATGGGCTCGTGCACGGCCGGTGGCGCGTACGTGCCGGCGATGTCGGACGAAGCGATCATCGTCAAGGAGCAGGGCACGATCTTCCTGGGCGGGCCGCCGCTCGTGAAGGCAGCCACCGGCGAGGAAGTCAGCGCCGAGGAACTGGGCGGCGGCGACGTGCACACGCGGATCTCGGGGGTGGCCGATCATCTGGCCGACGACGACACGCACGCACTCGCGATTGCGCGGCGGCTCGTTGCGAACCTCAATACGCGCAAGACGATCGGCATGCCGCTCGCACCGCCGGTCGCGCCGCGCTATGACGCCGAGGAGATCTACGGGGTCGTCCCGGCCGATCCGCGCAAGCCTTACGACGTGCGCGAGATCATCGCGCGCATCGTCGACGACTCGATGCTCGACGAGTTCAAGGCGCGCTACGGCGCCACGCTCGTGACCGGTTTTGCCTACATCTTCGGCTACCCCGTCGGCATCGTCGCCAACAACGGCATCCTCTTCTCCGAATCGGCGCAGAAAGGTGCGCACTTCATCGAGCTGTGCGCGCAGCGCGGCATCCCGCTCGTCTTCCTGCAGAACATCACCGGCTTCATGGTCGGTCGCAAGTACGAGCACGAGGGCATCGCGCGGCACGGCGCGAAGATGGTGACCGCGGTGTCCTGCGCCAACGTCCCCAAGTTCACGGTCATCGTCGGCGGGAGTTTCGGCGCGGGCAACTACGGCATGTGCGGACGCGCCTTCGGACCGCGTTTCCTGTGGACGTGGCCCAACGCCCGCATCTCGGTGATGGGCGGCGAACAGGCGGCCTCGGTCCTGGCCACCGTGCGCCGCGACGGTCTTGCCGCGCAGGGCAAGGCGTGGAGCGCGCAAGAGGAGGACGCCTTCAAGGCGCCGATCCGCGCGCAGTACGAGCGGCAGGGTCATCCGTACTACGCCACGGCCCGGTTGTGGGACGACGGGGTGATCGATCCTGCGCAGACACGGCGCACGCTCGCGCTGGCGCTGTCCGCGGCGCTCAACGCACCGGTGACGAAGACGTCGTTTGGCGTCTTTCGCATGTGACATGTTCGGCAAGATCCTGATCGCCAATCGCGGCGAGATTGCCTGCCGCGTGATCCGCACCGCACGCCGGCTCGGCGTGCGCACGGTCGCCGTGTACTCGGCCGCGGATGCGCGGGCGCGGCACGTGCGCCTGGCCGACGAGGCGGTGGCGATCGGTCCGCCGCCTGCGCGCGAGAGCTACCTCGTCGCGCGACGCGTCATCGACGCCGCGCTTGCCACCGGCGCCGAGGCGATTCATCCCGGGTACGGCTTCCTGTCGGAAAACGAGGAGTTTGCCGCGGCGTGTGCCGCGGCCGGCATCGTCTTCATCGGCCCGCCGGCCGCGGCGATCCGCGCGATGGGCAACAAGAGCGCCGCCAAGGCGCTGATGGAAACAGCGCCGGTGCCGCTCGTCCCGGGCTATCACGGCGCCGAGCAGGACGCGGTATTCCTGCAAAAGGAAGCCGATCGCATTGGCTACCCCGTCCTGCTCAAGCCGTCGGCGGGCGGCGGTGGCAAGGGGATGCGCATCGTCGGCGCCTCCACCGAGTTTGCCGCGGCGCTCGCGTCGTGCAAGCGCGAGGCGCTGTCGAGCTTCGGCGACGAGCGCGTCCTGGTCGAGAAGTACATCACCCGACCGCGCCACATCGAGATCCAGGTCTTTGCCGACGCGCACGGCAACGCGGTGCACCTCTTCGAGCGTGACTGCTCGGTGCAGCGACGCCACCAGAAGGTCCTCGAGGAAGCGCCGGCGCCGGGCATGACGGTCGAGCGGCGCCGCGAGATGGGTGCAGCGGCAGTGGCGGCGGCCCGCGCGGTGGGCTACGTGGGCGCCGGCACGGTCGAGTTCATCGCCGACCCCGCGGGGCGCTTCTACTTCATGGAGATGAACACGCGCCTGCAGGTGGAGCATCCGGTGACCGAGATGATCACCGGCCAGGACCTGGTCGAGTGGCAGTTGCGCGTGGCTGCCGGCGAGACGCTGCCGCTTACGCAGGAGCGGCTCGCGATCCACGGTCACGCGCTGGAGGCGCGGATCTACGCCGAGGATCCCGCGCGCGGCTTCCTGCCGTCGACGGGCCGCCTCGTCCACCTGGCGCTGCCGGGCGAATCGGCGCACGTGCGCATCGACTCGGGGGTGGAGGAGGGCGACGAGATCACGCCGTGGTACGACCCGATGATCGCCAAGCTCATCGTGTGGGACGAGACGCGCCCGCGGGCGCTCGCCCGCATGCGCGAGGCGCTCGCCGCCTGCCGAATCGTCGGCGTGACGAGCAACGTCGAGTTCCTGGGGCGCGTCGTGACGAGCGCATCGTTCGCGAGCGCCGACCTCGATACCGGCCTCATCGAGCGGGAGGGTGACGCCTTGTTCCCACCGCCGCGGGCGCTGCCGGCGGCAGCGCTGTACGCCGCCACCGCGGCGCTGCTCGCGCACGAGGCGGCGCGCTCGGCCCGCCGCGCCTCGAGCGAGGACGATCGCAACTCGCCTTGGGCCGCCACCGATGCCTTTCGCCTCAATGCGGTGGCGCAGCGGCGCCTCGTCTTTCGCGCCGGGGAAAGCGAGCATGTGGTGACGCTCGACCAGGCCGAAGGCGGTACGCGCATGAGCGCGGACGGGGCACCTCGCGCCGAGGTCGGAGTCATCGGTGACGCCACGGGAGCCTTCGTCCTCGCGATCGATGGCCTGCGCCAGGCGGTGCGCGTCGTGGTTCAGGACGACCGCCACCACGTCTTCATGGTCGACGGCGTGCACGTCCTGAAGCACGTCGATCCGCTCGCCGCGGTCGCCGAAGGTCACGGTATCGAAGGGGGCTTCGCGGCACCGATGCCCGGCAAGGTCATCGCCTGGCTCGCCGAGCCCGGCAGCGACGTCGCCAAGGGCACGCCGCTCATCATCCTCGAGGCGATGAAGATGGAGCACACGATCACCGCGCCGGCATCCGGGCGCGTCGTGCGATTCCGTTTCGGTGTCGGCGAGCAGGTGAGTGAAGGGGCCGAGCTCGTCGAGTTCGTCGTGGCGAAGCCATGAGCGCAACGCCCACGTGAACCGACCCGGCGCCACCCAACACGCAGAGGATTCGATGCCGCAGCCGACGATGCCGTCGCACGTGAAGATCGTCGAGGTGGGACCACGTGACGGTCTGCAAAACGAGAAGGCGGTGATCACGGTGGCGGTGAAGGTCGAGCTCGTCGACCGCCTCGCCGCCGCCGGGCTCGCCGTCGTCGAAACGGGCTCGTTCGTCTCGCCGAAATGGGTGCCGCAGATGGCCGATTCTGCAGCGGTCTACGCCGGCATCACCCGCAAGCCCGGCGTTTCCTATCCGTTCCTCGTGCCCAACGAGAAAGGACTCGAGGCCGCGCTTGCCGCGGGCGTGGAGGAGATCGCCATCTTCGGCGCCGCGTCGGAGACGTTCTCGCGCAAGAACATCAATGCCTCGATCGCCGAGAGCCTCGCGCGTTTCGAGCCCGTGGCCAGGGCCGCACGCGACGCCGGCGTGCGCGTGCGCGGCTACGTGTCGACGGTGATCGCCTGCCCGTACGAGGGCGCGATCGCCCCCGCCGCGGTCGCGCGCGTGGCGCGCGCGCTGCGCGACATGGGGTGCTACGAAGTCTCGCTGGGCGACACCATCGGCGTCGGCACGCCGGCGTCGACCCTCGCGATGCTCGACGCGGTCGCGCGCGAGGTTCCGCTGCGCGAACTCGCCGGGCATTTTCACGACACGTACGGGCAGGCGCTCGCCAACGTCTACGCCGCCCTCGAATTCGGCATTGCGGTTTTCGACAGCTCGGTGGCCGGGTTGGGCGGCTGCCCGTATGCGAAGGGCGCCACCGGCAACGTCGCGACCGAGGACGTCGTGTACCTGCTGCACGGCCAGGGCATCGCCACCGGGGTCGACCTCGACGTTCTGGTCGACGCCGGCGCGTTCATCAGCGCAGCGCTCGGCCGTCCGACCGGCTCGCGCGTGGCGCGCGCCGTGCTCGCGAAGCGCACGGCGTAGGGGGCATGGCGCCTGTGCGAAGATGCGTCGAAGACATTTCCCTTCCACACGTACGCCATGACCGCCCTCCTGCCTGCCATCGAGATCGAAACCGCGCCGCGTCCCACGGCTTCCGTCATCTGGCTGCACGGCCTGGGCGACGACGGACACGGATGGTCGCAGGTCGTCCCGGCGTTGCGCCTGCCGACGCTGCCACCGATCCGCTACATCTTTCCGCATGCGCCGAAGATGGCGGTCACGATCAACAACGGCTACGTGATGCCGGCGTGGTACGACGTGCGCGCGGCGAATCTCAACGAGCGCGCGGACATGGACGGCGTGCGACGCTCGCAGCAGCAACTCGAGGCGCTCATCGCGCGCGAGAAGACGCGCGGCGTGGCAGCCGCCCGGATCGTGCTTGCCGGCTTCTCGCAGGGCGGGGTGATCGTGCTGCATACGGGTTTGCGCCACGCCGAGCGGCTGGCGGGCATCGTGGCGCTGTCGACGTACCTCGTCGATGCGCCGAACCTCGAGGCGCAGGCCACGGCGATGAATCGCGACCTGCCGATCTTCATGGGTCACGGCACGCACGATCCGGTCGTGCACCTCGCCTGGGCCGAATCGTCGCGGCGCGCGCTCGAGGCGGGGGGCTGGTCCGTCGACTGGCACACCTACCCGATGGAGCACGCGGCCGTTCCGGAAGAGGTCGGCGATATCGCGGCGTTCCTCCAGCGCGTGCTGTCGTGACGTTTCCCTAGCGTGACGGCTCGCGGGAAGCGCCCTTCGGCGGCGCCGCCGAACGCGGCCGGATGCCGCGCCGCGCCAGCGCGTCGCGCAGCAGGTACTCGACTTGGGCGTTGACGCTGCGCAGGTCCGCCTGGGCGAGGCGCTCGAGCTCGGCAAACAGCGCGGGGTCGATGCGCAGGAGAAAGGATTTCTTCGCTGACATGACGCCCGGATCGGATCGCTAACCCGGAGTGCGAAAGCGCAGCGCGAGCGTCGCGATCCACGTCACCACGAGGGCCACGAACGCCGCGAGCAGCGCGAAGAAGCCCGGCATCGGCAACTGCGGCGGGACGCTCCGGTTGGCGACGACGGTGAGGAGGTGGAGCCCCACGATCAGCGCCGAGAGGAGCGTGCCGAGGCGGCAGGCGTGGTCGCGCAGGAACGCTTGCGTCGCTTCGCGTCGCGGTGGGGCAAACCAGTAATCGGCATCGCGCATCAGTTTCGGGCGACGCGACAGGTGCGACACGAGCCCGGTGGTGACCGCGACAACGATCGGCAAGAGCGTTGCCAAGGCGAGGACTACGACGAGGTAGGCGTTGCGCGGCAGCGTGCCGTCGGCAAGGCCGTTCGCGTCGAAGTGCGAGGCGACCTCGGGCGGGAGCGCGCCACGCGTTCCCCAGATCACGGCCGGCGCCACCACGAGCACGAGGGCGAAGAGCAGACGGGAGAGCATGGCTTGCCTCGCTGGCGATGGTCGTCAGGGGTAGAGCGTGCCGGTGTTGATCACGGGCTGCACCTCCGCGTCGGCGCACAGCACGGTCATCAGATTGCCCACCATCGCCGCCTTGCGTTCATCGTCGAGGGTGATGATGTCCTTTGCCGAGAGTTCGTGCAGCGCCATCTCGACCATCGAGACCGCGCCGTGGACGATCTTCGTGCGTGCGGCGATGATCGCTTCCGCCTGTTGACGACGCAGCATCACCTGCGCGATCTCCGGTGCGTACGCGAGGTGCGTCAGGCGCGCCTCCTCGACGACGACACCTGCCTGGTCGAGGCGTGCCTGCAGTTCGTGCTCGAGCGCCTTGGCGACGACGTCGGCACTCGCGAGCAGGGTCGGCCCCGACGGCTCGCTCGCATCGAGGTCGGCGTCGTAGGCGAACCTCGATGCGAGGTGACGCACCGCCGCCTCGCTTTGGACCTTGACGAAAGTCTCGTAGTCGTCGACGTCGAAGACGGCCTTCGCGGTGTCGTCGACGTGCCACACGACGACGGCGGCGATCTCGACCGGATTGCCGCGCTTGTCGTTGACCTTGAGACGTTCGCCGTTCAGGTTGCGCGCGCGCAGCGAGACCTTCTTGCGCGTGTAGAACGGATTGGTCGCGCGCAGTCCGGCCACGCGACTCGTGCCGCGATAGGCGCCGAAGAGCTGGAGGATCGCCGCCTCGTTGGGCTGCAGCGTGTAGAGCCCGGCGAGCACCAGGATGCCGGCGAGGAGGAGCAGCACCGCGAGGACGAGCAGTGTCAAGTTCTGCCACACGGCGAGCGTGCTCGCGAGCACCCAGCCGCCAACGACGAGCAGTGCGAGCGCGACGACGAGTGCGACGAAGCCGTTGGCGGTTGCGATCGATGCCTCGACGTGGGTCGGGCCCTTGAACGTTCCCCGTGGGTCCATGGATGGTCTCCGTGACGCGATCGCAGCGCAGGAATCGCTGCCGTATCGCTTATCACAATGATATCACATTGATATGGGTTGCTGGCAACCCCCCGTCGCCACCGCAGCCGCGGCGCACTGCGCTGCGGTATAGTTGAGCCCTCCGTTCTGTCATTGCACCGTGGCGCCGCCTCGAGATGCGCCCGGTTCGTTGCCTTGAATACCGCCGCCCCCGGGTCGTTCCGGCGCGATGCCCGCCTGATCGGCCTCATCAGCACGGCCCACGCCTTCTCGCATTTCTTCCAGCTCGCGTTGCCGCCGCTGTTTCCGCTGCTGCAAGTCGAGTTCGACGTCTCGTGGACGCTGCTCGGCGTGCTGGTGGGTACGTTCTACGCGGCAAGCGGTGTGGCGCAGTTCGCCTCTGGCTTTCTCGTCGATCGCTTCGGCGCGCGCCCATTGCTCCTTGGCGGCCTGGGCCTGCTCGCCGGCGGCACGCTGGTTGCGTCGTTCGCACCGAGCGGGATCTGGTTGTTCCCGATCGTGACACTGATGGGGGTCGGCAACGGCGTCTTCCATCCGTGCGACTTCGCGATCCTCAACGCCAACGTCGCGTCGCGCCGCCTGGGGCACGCGTACTCGGCGCACGCCGTCGGCGGCAATTTCGGGTACGCGCTGGCGCCGATCGTGAGCTTCGCGCTTGCCGCCGCCTTCGACTGGCGGGTGGCGCTCGGCGTGATGGGCTGCGTCGGCCTCGTGGTCCTTGCCGCGCTGTACGCGCAGCGCACGCACCTCACGTCGCGGCGCGCGAGTCCGGACCACGCCCATGGCCTGCGCGACACGATCGCGCTGTTCCTGCAGCGCGCGATCCTGCTTTGCTTCGGCTACTTCGTCCTGCAGACGGCGGCGACGGTGGGCTTGCAAACGCTCCTGCCCTCGATCCTCCACGTCGGCCTCGACGTCCCGCTGCTCGTTGCCACCACCGCGATCACCGCGTATCTCGTGGGCAGCACCGCGGGGCTGGTCACCGGCGGCTTCATTGCGACGCGCTACGCACGCCACGACGTGGTCGCCGCGGCGGGGCTCCTGACCGCGGCGATCCTTCTCGGCGTGATCGGCTACGTCGATCTGCCGATGGCCGCGATCGTGCCGATTCTCACGCTCGTCGGCTTTGCCGTGGGCTGCACGGGCCCGTCGCGCGATCTCATCGTCCGCCACGCCACACCCGAAGGGGCGGCAGGGCGCGTCTACGGCTTCGTCTATTCGGGCCTCGACCTGGGTGCAACCCTCGGGCCGATGCTCATGGGTTACATGTTGGACCACGGTCAGGGCCGGGAAGTGTTCTATGCCTTCGCGGTGCTCCTCACCCTGGCGGTATTCACCGTGGTGCGGGTAGGCAGGTCGCTCGCACCGAACTTGCGGGAGGCATGAGCATGGACCTTGGCATCACCGGCCGACGTGCACTCGTGTGCGCGGCGAGCAAGGGGTTGGGGCGCGGCTGCGCCGAAGCGCTCGCCCGCGAGGGTGCCGACGTCACCATCCTCGCCCGGACGGCCGACGAGGTCGCCCGCGCGGCGGGCGAGATCGCCGCCCTCGCGGGACGACCCGTCCATCACGTCGTGTGCGACATCACGACGCCAGAAGGGCGAGCGGCAGCGCTTGCGGCGTGCCCCGATCCCGACATCCTCGTCACCAATGCCGGCGGCCCGCCCCCAGGAAACTTCCGCGCGTGGGATCGTGATGCGTGGCTGCGGGCGATCGACGCCAACATGCTCACCCCGATCGAACTCATCAAGGCTACCGTCGACGGCATGATCGCGCGCCGCTTCGGACGCATCGTCAACATCACGTCGGGCGCGGTCAAGGCGCCCATCGACGTGCTGGGTCTGTCCAACGGCGCCCGCAGCGGCCTCACCGGCTTCATCGCGGGGCTTGCCCGTGACGTCGCGAGGCACGGCGTCACGATCAACAATCTGTTGCCGGGCGCGTTCGATACCGCGCGCCTGCGCAGCATGGTGGCGCTGCAGGCGCGCACGCGCGGCGTCGGCGAGGAGGTGGTGCTCGCCGAGATCCGGGCGCGCGTTCCGGTCACGCGCGTCGGCGCGCCGGCCGAGTTCGGCGCGATGTGCGCGTTCCTGTGCAGCGCGCATGCCGGCTACGTCGTGGGGCAGAACATCCTCATGGACGGCGGCCAATACCCAGGCACCTTCTGAGCGACGAGCGCATCATGATCGACCTCTACTACTGGACCACGCCCAACGGCCACAAGATCACGATCTTCCTCGAGGAGGCGGGGCTGCCGTACACGATCAAGCCCATCGACATCGGCAAGGGCGACCAGTTCGATCCCGCGTTCCTCGCGATCTCGCCCAACAATCGCATCCCGGCCATCGTCGACCACGCGCCGCCCGACGGCGGTGGCGCCTTGTCGCTGTTCGAATCGGGCGCGATCCTGCTCTACCTCGCCGGCAAGACCGGTCGCTTCTATCCTGCCGATCTGCGCGGACGCTGCGACGTGGCGCAGTGGCTCTTCTGGCAGATGGGTGGATTGGGCCCGATGGGCGGGCAGAACCATCACTTCGCGCACTATGCTCCGGAGAAGATCCCGTACGCGATCGAGCGCTACGTCAAGGAGACGGGTCGGCTGTACCGGGTGATGGACAAGCAACTCGCCGATCGCGAGTTCCTCGCCGGTGCGTACAGCATCGCGGACATCGCGTGCTATCCGTGGGTCCTGCCCGAACGGCAAGGGCAGGACATCGCTGCGTTTCCGAACCTCAAGCGCTGGCTCGCCACGATCAGGGCGCGCCCGGCGGTGGAGCGCGCGTACGCGCTCGTCGCGCGGATCAATCCCGGCGCCGGCGGCATCCGCACCGAGGCCGAGCGCAAGGTCCTCTTCGGCCAGGACCAGAACACGGTGAAGTGACCGCGCGTGCCGCGGCGACGCGGCGGGTGGCGCCCGAGGACGACCGGGATCCGGTCACGGGCGCGGGTGGCGAGCGTCCGGGCTTGCCGCAGGACGGCTGATCGTGATGCCTTGCAGCGCCGGGGGCGGCTCGGCGACCGCATCGGCGGCCGCTTCCAGCGCGGGGTCGACATCGAAGGCGATGTCACCACCGGCGTCGGGCGTTCCGGTCGCGCGGACCGCCGCAAAATCCTGGAGCGTGCGGTCGAGGAGGTGCGTGTGCTCGACGCGGCCCAGCGCGTGGAAGATCGAGTCGAGGCGGCCGGGGTGCTTCTTCTCCCACTCACGCAGCATGATCCCGATCTGCTTGCGCTGCAGGTTCTCCTGCGATCCGCAAAGCGAGCACGGGATGAGCGGAAATTGCTTCAAGTCCGCGTACGCGGCGAGGTCGCGCTCGCGCACGTAGGCGAGGGGGCGAATGACGACGTGCTCGCCGTTGTCGGAGACGAGCTTCGGCGGCATCGTCTTGAGCTTGCCACCGAAGAAGAGGTTGAGGAAGAACGTCGCCATGAGGTCGTCGCGATGATGACCGAGCGCAATCTTGGTTGCGCCGAGTTCCCGGGCCACGCGGTAGAGCACGCCACGGCGCAGCCGCGAGCACAGCGAGCACATCGTCGCGCCCTCGGGCACCAGGCGCTTCACGACACTGTACGTATCCTGCTCGGCGATGCGAAAGTCGATGCCCCGGCTTTCGAGATATCCCGGCAACACGTGTTCCGGGAACCCGGGCTGCTTCTGGTCGAGGTTGACCGCGACGAGCGTGAAGGGGACGGGTGCCCGCTTTTGCAGCGCGAGGAGGATGTCGAGCAGACCGTAGCTGTCCTTGCCGCCGGACAGGCACACCATGACGTGATCGCCCGACTCGATCATCGCGAAATCGGCGATCGCTTCGCCGACCTGGCGCTGCAGGCGCTTCGTGAGCTTGTTGGCCTCGAACTCGGCCTTGCGCGGGTCGCGTGCCGCGCGCGCGGGGGAAGGGGACGCGGCAGCGGGAGCGGCGGGCGGGACAGGGATCGGAGCGTGTTCCATGGTCGCCGATTCTAGCGGACGCAAGGCGAGGGGACGCGGACGAGGGTGCCCGCCACGGGTGCGTGCCCCGATGCGCCGCACGCTGCTGCCAAGGCAGCGTGCGCGGCGTTTCGCCGCGCGTCGGGGACGCGGCGCCGATCCCACCGCAACCCGACGAGAGCCGCTACAGCCGCGAGAGCAGCACGAGGAACGCCGCGGCGAATCCGAGCCCGGTGGCGATCACGTAGGCGCCGACCCCCGGCTTCCACGGCGCCGTGTTGCCTGCCGCCGGCGCGACATCCCATCGATACGCGCCGTCGTCCGTGCTCGGCGGTTGGACGGTGACGAGGTCCGCCTGCGCGAGGTCGAGGAGTTCTTGCTCGAGCCGCGGCGCCTGCGCGCGGTATTGGGTGGCGAGATGCGCGAACGTCCGCGGCTCCTCGAGATCGACGAGCAGGCTGCGCTGGATCGGCGACAGGCTCGCCAAGGGCGTGGTCACCGCCTGGTCCCCCGCGATGGTGCGGCCCCATACCGTATCCGGTTCGACGTACATGCATGCCTCGTTTCTTGGTTCCATCGGCGGCGTGCGAGAATCGCTCGCGACGGCGCCTTCGATACCGGGTGACGATGCAACCGTCGTGCCATGGCTTCGGCACTTGCCCGTCGCTGGCCTGCCTTCCGTCGGCCTCACGGCATGTCCGGCGCAGCGAGTGACCTACGAGATGTCGATGACAACAAATCAGCATGTTCCGATCCGGATCTCCAGCGCGTTCGACTCCGGCGCGATCGAGGTCGTATCGGCGCGTGATCCCGCGCGGATCGAGTTGCGGCTGCGCGCGGATTCGCACGCCGACATCCGGCAGTGGTTTCATTTCCGGCTGCAAGGCGCACGCGATCGCGCGTTGCGCCTCGTCTTCAGCAACGCGGGGGATGCCACCTACGTCGATGGCTGGCGCGGTTACCAGGCGGTCGCCTCGTACGATCGCGCGACGTGGTTTCGCGTGCCGACGCACTTCGACGGCCGCGAGCTCGTGATCACGCACACGCCCGGGCGCGACAGCATCTACTATGCCTACTTCGAGCCGTATTCGTGGGAGCGCCACCTCGCCTTGCTCGGCCGCGTCGAGGCGTCGCCACGCGTGCGCGTGAGCGATCTCGGAACCACCGTCGAAGGCCGCGACATGAATCTCGTCACCGTCGGCACCGCCGGCGCTGGGCGACGCTCGCTGTGGGTGATCGCCCGCCAGCATCCGGGCGAAACGATGGCGGAATGGTTCGTCGAAGGCATGCTCGAGCGCCTGATCGATGGCGCCGATCCGGTCGCACGCTGCGTGCTCGAGCGCGCAGTGCTCCACGTCGTGCCGAACATGAATCCCGACGGCAGCGTACGCGGCAACCTGCGCACCAACGCCGCCGGCGCGAACCTCAACCGCGAATGGCTCTCGCCCTCACGCGAGCGTAGCCCCGAGGTGCTGTGCGTGCGCGCCGCGATGCAGGACAAGGGTGTCGACGCCTTCCTCGACGTGCACGGTGACGAGGGACTGCCGTACGTCTTCGTCGACGGCAACGAGCGCCTGCCGACCTACACGCCGCAGATGGCGCGCGTCGAAGCGGATTTTTGCGCGGCGCTGCGCGGGGCCAACCCGGACTTCCAGACCGAGCACGGCTACGGTTCCGAGAGCGAAACGAAGGTCAATCTCGCGGTCGCGTCGAAGTGGGTCGGTCACACCTACGGCGGCTTGGCCCTCACGCTCGAAATGCCGTTCAAGGACAACGTCAACCTGCCCGATCCCGAGCACGGGTGGAGCGCGGCGCGCAGCAAGCGGCTCGGCGCCGACACGCTCACGGCGCTCCACGCGCTGCTCACACGCGTCGATTGAGGCGCCGGCGCTCGGCGCGGCATACGCAAGGAGGTGCTCGTGCGCACGATCCTCGTGGCCAATCCCAAGGGCGGGAGCGGCAAGACGACATTGGCAACGAACATCGCCGGCTGGCTCGCCGGCAAGCGACAGCGCGTGGGGCTGCACGACAGCGATCCGCAGCGCTCGGCGACGCAGTGGCTTTCGCGTCGTCCTGCGTTGTTCCCGTCGATCGCCGGTTTCGGGATCGACGCGGGCCGCAAGGAGATGAAGGAGGCGGGCCTCGAATGGCTCGTCGTCGACAGCGCCGCGGGACTGCGCGGCGACGCGTTGCGCGACGCCTTGCGGCGGGCCGACGCGGTGGTGGTTCCCGTTCCGGCGTCGACCTTCGACATGGCCGCGACCGCGGACTTCCTCGCGGCGGTGGCCGACACCAAACCCATCCGCGAGGGGAGCGCGCTCGTCGGGCTGGTCGCCATGCGCGTCGACGCCCGGACGCGCGCCGCCGGCGAACTCGACACGTTCCTCGAAGCCTCGGCGTTTCCGCTCGTCACGCACCTGCGCGATACGCAGGTCTACGTCTACTGCGCACGCGATGGGCTATCGGTGTTCGACTTGCCGCGCTCGCGCGGGGAACAGGATTGGGTGCAGTGGCGACCCCTGACCCGGTGGCTCGCGCGATGGGCGCGCTGAGCGGGAGCCCGCTCGATACCGAAGCGCCGGCATCGAGCGAGAGCGCGGTCGCCGGAAGCGCGTCGGGCGACCCTGTGCAGCGCTTACTTCTTGGCCGCTTCCTTGGCCGCGTCGACCGCCTTCGCGGCGGCATCCTTGGCGGCGTCGGCGGCTTGGCCGGCGGCTTCCTTGGTCGCTTCCACGGCCTTTCCAGCGGCGTCCTTGGTCGCATCGACCGCCTGGCCGGCGGCCGCCTTGGTGGCGTCGGCCGCACCTGCGGCGGCGTCCTTGGCGGCATCGACCGCCTGACCGGCGGCGGTGCTCGCGGCTGCCGCAGCGTCCTTCGCCGCGGCTTCGGTCTTGGCCGCCGCGTCCGACGCTGCGGTCTTGGCGGCTTCGGCCGCCTTGGCCGCAGCGGCTTCGGCGTCCTTCTTGGCGGCGGCAGCCTGCTCGGCGGCCTTGTCGCTGCACGCGGTCAGCGTGAGCGCGAGGGCGAGGGCCGACAGGCCCGCGATGATCGACTTGCGCATGGCATCTTGTCCTTTAGGGAATGAGGGTATCCCAAGGTGACCCACACCTCGGGAAGCCCCCATTTTACTGCAAGTGCACAATGTTTTTTTGCTGGGAGTCAGCCATTTTTCATTGTGCAGTGCACATGTCGCTTTTCGCCGACACCGCCCGCCCGCGCGCCGCCCGTGCTACGCGACCATGAGGTCGCGCAGCACGAACGGCAGGATCCCGCCGCCGTTGTAGTAGTCGACCTCGATCGGCGTGTCGATGCGGCACAGGACGGACACTTTGGTCGTCGTCCCGTCGGGCCGGTGGATCACGAGGGTGAGGTCCTGCTGCGGCCGGATGTGCTTGGGCACGGCGATATCGAAGGTCTCCTGTCCGGTGATCCCGAGCGAGGCGACGCTATCGGCACCCTTGAACTGCAGCGGGAGCACCCCCATCCCGACGAGGTTGCTGCGGTGGATGCGCTCGAAGCTCTTGGCGATGACCGCCCGCACGCCGAGGAGTTGCGTGCCCTTGGCCGCCCAGTCGCGGGAGCTGCCCGTGCCGTACTCCTCGCCACCGAACACGACGGTCGGCGTTCCCTGCGCGACGTACTTCATCGCGGCGTCGTAGATGAACATCTTCTCGCCCGAGGGTTGGTGCAGGGTCACGCCGCCTTCCTCGCGCGTGCCGTCGGCCCGAGGCGGGATCATGAGATTCTTGATGCGCACGTTGGCGAACGTGCCGCGCATCATGACTTCATGGTTGCCGCGACGCGAGCCGTAGCTGTTGAAGTCGGCCTTGGCCACACCGTGCGCGATGAGCCACTTCCCGGCAGGCGAGTTCTCCTTGATCGATCCCGCCGGCGAGATGTGATCGGTCGTCACCGAGTCGCCGAAGACACCGAGCGCGCGCGCGCCGACGATGTCGCTCGTGGCGCCCGGGGTGAGCGTGAAGCCGTCGAAGAACGGCGGCTTCGCGATGTAGGTGGACTTGGGCCAGCCGTAGACCTGCCCGGTGGCGCCGGCCACCTTGCCCCACATCGGATTGGCTTCGGCGACGTTGCCGTAGAGGCGACGGTAGACCGCGGGGTCGCGGGCGTACGCCGATACCGCGGCGATCTCGTGCGACGACGGCCAGATGTCCTTGAGGAAGACAGGCTGGCCGTCCTTGCCCGTTCCGAGTGGCTCGGTCGTGAGGTCGCGCAGCACCGTGCCCGCGATCGCGTAGGCGACGACGAGCGGTGGCGACATGAGGAAGTTGGCCTTGATGTTGGGGTGGATGCGCGCCTCGAAGTTGCGATTGCCCGAGAGCACTG
>WBZO01003318.1_pt1 | contig 19000 bp, 13 predicted proteins | sample 5204261 | NCBI WGS metagenome assembly WBZO01 (sample SAMN12412400, study PRJNA552823) | activated sludge metagenome | isolation source: activated sludge from anammox sidestream of wastewater treatment plant... | place: USA: North Carolina | collected 2017-09
TCCTCGATCTGGGCAGCGGCGCGGGAACGCTTGCCGCTGCACTCCTGGCCGAACACCCGAACTCACAGGCGGTACTCATCGATTTCTCTGAGCCGATGCTCGAGGCTGCGCGCGACTCATTTCCCTCACCACCGCACGTGCTCCTGCTGGCCGATTTCAACGACGCGGCCTGGAAGGACCGCCTATCATCCTTGTCCCCATTCGACGCCATCGTTTCCGGCTATGCCATCCACCACTCCAGCGATGAGAAAAAGCGCGAAATCTACCGTGCGGTGTTCGAACTCCTGGCGCCTGGCGGTGTCTTCGTCAATGTCGAACACGTCAAACCAGCCAGCGAGTGGGTAGGTCATATCAACGACGAGCTCTTCGTCGATTCCATCTATGCCCATCACCAGCGGATCGGTCGTGACAAGAGCCGGCAGCAGATCGCGACCGACTACGTTTACCGGCCGGACAAGGCGGCAAATATCCTTGCCCCGGTGGAAGAGCAGTGCGCGTGGCTCCGTACCATCGGATTTCAGGACGTCGACTGCTTTTTCAAAGTCTTCGAACTTGCTGTGTTCGGTGGACGGAAAGGATGATCTCCTGAACAACGAGCACTGAATCTGCAAGTACTCAACTGCTACGGACCGCGTTTTTCCGATACTCTGCCGCAAGTATCCGCTGGCATTCCGATGAAGAGAGGATTCGATGCTCACCGAACAAGACCGCGCTACCGTTCTTGCCATTCTCCGCGATCCGCAGAGCAACCCCGATGCGGCGACCCGGCAGTTGATCGATCGCTACCTTGCTGGAAAGGCGTCGCCTGGGCCGGCTGAAGTCGCGGCTCCGCTTCGACATGGAGCCACAATCAACCGCGACAGCCGGGGGATACCGCATATCGAAGCGAACGATCCCTATGATCTCTTCTTTGCCCACGGCTATGCCCAGGCTCAGGATCGCCTCTGGCAACTCGACTTCCTCCGCCGCCAGGCCCACGGTACTCTCAGCGAGATTTTTGGCCCCTCGAAGATCGAGGCCGACACACTCTCCCGGACGATCGGACTCACGCACGTTTCGGCGGCCGTGCTCGATGCGTCACACCCGGAGAGTCGCGATGCGTTCATGGCGTTTACCGATGGGGTCAACGCCTGGATGTCGACATTGCCGGCAGGATTGCCCATCGAATTCGAATTGCTCGACTACGAGCCGGCGCCATGGTCGGCGGTCGATTCCGTGGCGATCATGCGCCGCTGGTATTGGTATCTGACCGGACGATTGCCGGTCCTCTCCACACCTGAGGTTGTGCGGGCCAACATTGGAAACCTCGATACCGCCTGGTACCAACCGGATGGCCAGACTGCCTACATTGTGCACGACGGTGATTTCGAACCCGAACCAAAATGGCCGGGTATCGCAGTGAGCGACGGCCCCGGAGTGTATTGGGGCATCAATGACGGTTCCGGCAGCAACAATTGGTCGGTTGGTCCGGCATTGACGGCTCATGGCCACGCCATGGTCGGTTCCGATCCACACGTCTACTACAGCGTTCCCGCCGATTGGTATGACGTCCATCTCAAGGGAGCAGGCTACGACGTTGTGGGCATGACCTATCCCGGGGTACCAGTGATACGGTTTGGTCGTAACCCTCAATTCGCCTGGGGGGTGACCAACAACATTTGTCTGCAACGCGATCTGTATGTGGAACGCGTCAATCCGGACAACCCGGATCAGTATCTGGATGGCGAAACCTGGCGTCCCTTCGGCTCACGAGTCGAAACCATCGCAGTGCGTGGTGAGGCGGCTCGCGAAGTTATCATCCGTTTCGCCCACAACCGGCCGGTTGTCGATCACCTTGTCACGGAGGGAGCGTTACCACGCAATCTCTGGGGAGAACGGGGCGCCAACACCGTTCTCACCCTGGCGTGGGTCGGATTCGAGCTTTCCGACGAACCCAAGGGGCTGCTCGATCTCAGTCGGGCCCGAACCGTGGCGGAGGGACGGGAGGCCCTGCGTCCCTTCCGCTGCCCGACCTGGAACTTTGTACTGGCCGACGACCAGGGTTCCGTCGGTTACCAGTGCAGCGGGGCAATTCCGTTGCGCGGGCGGGTGCTTCGCGGGTATCGCGACGCCAATGATCCGATCGATGCCTGGCAGGGATACATCCCCTTCGATGCGATGCCGCATGTGGTGAATCCTGAGCGCGGTTGGGTGGTCAGCGCGAACAATCCCACCGCTCCCCCCACTTTCCCGTATCCCCTCTTTGGCACCTGGACTGTCGAGGATCGGGCGGCGCGCGCTGAGAAACTCGTCAAAGAAATGCAACCGCACACTGTTGACACCTTTGCCTCCATGCAGAACGACGTTTACTCCGGACGAGCCGCTCGGGGCACACCGGCGCTCCTCGCCGCCCTGGCGGGAAGCGACGATCCCCTCACGGTCAAGGCTCTCGACATACTGCGATCCTGGGACCATCGCCTGCCGATCGACAGCGCCGGTGGCGCCATCTTCTACGTCTTTTTCTGGCGCTGGCATCACAACGTCGTTCGGGTTCGCTTTCAGGAGCATCACGCGGTGATCGTGCAGGACTCCGGTCAGGGGCTGAGCAGCGCCCTGTTGCACGCGAACGAACACGACTGGTTTGCCAGTGACGAGGCGCGGATCACTACCATCCGGCAATCCTTTGCTGAAGCTCTGGGCTACCTCGTCGAAAAGCTTGGGCCGGATCCGCAAGGCTGGCGATGGGGTGATCTTCATACGCTGGGGGCAACTCATCCGGCAGCCAGTACGCCGCTTCAGCATGAGATTCTCGACATGCCCCAGCGTCCGCATCCGGGTGGATCGGCCACATTGTCCAGCGCGCTCTACCTGCCGCCGGGTACGTTTCAGAACAAGATTGGCGCCAGCTACCGGATCATTTCATCGCTCGATCCCCGTTCGGAGACGTGGACCGTCACCTGGCCGGGACATTCTGGGCATCCCGGCAGTCCGCACTACGGTGATCAGGTCGCGATGCATCGGGATGGTGAGTACACGCGGATACCGTTCCTGTGGGAAGAGGTCCTGGCCGACACCCGGAGTACGACAGTGTTGCACGGCTGACAATCGATCTCCTCACCCCTGAACAGGGGTCGGGGGCTGATGGGAGAACCTGCGCGCAGCCGAGTCAATTGGTCGTCAGGGCACTGGTGTATCCAGCCACAGAGCATTCGTCAGCGCCTCGACATTGCCGCAGGCGTCCATCAGCTGTGCGCGGACGTGTGACGTTGCCGCTGGTAAGCGGTACTCATTGTCCCATCCGTCTCGGTCGACCGCCGTTGCCGCGAATACCGTTCCGGCTGAGATCAGCGTCAGGGTCAGACCTGCTGCGCCCCCGGTTCTGATCGTGACATCCCGGTCGCCGGTGCGGTCGATCAGGATCTGTGGGCCTTCGGGTCCGGCCGAGATGAAGCTCCGCCCAGCCTTCAACTCCTCGATTACCGACGCAGCGCTGAGCGGATCGCGTGGTTTGACCCACATAGTCGGAAAGCCGAGACGGGCCCGCGAGAACGGTCCGTCGTCTTCACCACGCAGAAAGTGGGTGTCGCTGCCTGCCATGGCCACAACCCGCTGGCCGGTCGACAAATGGAGATCCCAGACGCCCAGACTCGTGGCATTCAGCGCTGGCCAGTAGCCGTTCCAGACTTCGATCCCCTGATAACCCAGTCCGAATCCATACTCCCACGGTGGACCAAATGGCTTGGGGTGATTGGCGCTCACAAAACCGCCCGCTTCGATGGCGATCTGCATTTCACGGCGCACGGAATCACCATCCGGTAACCGGAAATCGAACCACCGGTCGGCTCCCCAGACATTCCAGTGACCCTTGTACGTCGTTACTTCGATCCCCGGGATGAGGAGAGGCAGTCCAGGTTCGTTCGGGGCTACCGGCAACACCGCCGCGTTGTGATCGGTGCTACCCAAAAAATCGAGTCCTGCCCGCTGAGCCGCCTGCAGCATGTCCAGCAGGGAAGAATCGCCGTCTGACGCTACGCTGTGACTGTGCAGATCGCCGCGCATCCAGCCTGCTTCAATCGGCGGAGGGACCGTTCTCCGCTCCAGATCAAGAATAGGCGTGCGATCGGGTTCGGGTTCAGCGATACCTGGATCGAACCAGATATCGACCTGATAGTCGAGTCCGTTGGGTCCGATTTTGTAGGGCCCGAGCAGAACCTGCCATTCGCCCGCATTGATCGGTCCCGACCTGTACGGCGGTGTTGACCAGACCGCGCCGACGGTGATCGAGGTCTTGTTGCTGCCACTCCACCCCCGAAACCCCGGGCTGCCCGATTGCGCACCGCGTTCATCGAAGAGGCCGATGTCGAGCGTATTGCCGCCGGTCAGAAAAACTCCCGATCCGATGCGATCGTTGTACTCGACGTCGAAATGAAGTTGCGTTATGCCAGACGGCACGTGGAAAGGCACATGTCGATAAATCTGCACGTCTCCGGGTGCGAACCGGCCGGTCAGCCGGACATCTGGTGCATGGCGAGGGTGAACCAATGTCATTGTGGTAGTCCTGATCGAGCATCCGAGAAAAACGTCAACACACGTCGCAGTATCGTTGTCGCTGACTGTCTTCACCAGTCGGATACCTGCTCAGGCAGGCCAATGCGTCCAGAACTGTTTGAGGGGTGACCCGCGCCACACGGCACTTGGAATCAATTTCGCTGAGCAGTCGCCTGATCGGGACAGGTCGTTGCGATTGACGTATGTCGGCTGCAAACTTCATACTGGCAACATCGCACGCCGGATTGCTCTCCGGATCATGAAAGAGATAGCTGCTTTCTTCAGTCACTGGGGGGCATGGCGGCGACAGGCGAGGGCCGGTACTGTCCGGCTCTTCATCGGTAAGGAGACCAGGCAATGGCAGACTATCGAATCTCGGACCTTGTCACCTCTCTACGTCGCGGTGAACTCTCCCGTCGCGACTTTCTGAAACGCTCGTCGGCGGCAGGGCTGTCCGCCGCGGCAGCAGCGTCCATACTGAAAGGGCAGGCAATTGCCGCTCCGGCCAGCGGTCATCATGCCTTCGGCAGCGCTCAGATCGATGACAAAACCCTGGTGATCGCCGACAACTTGTCCGGCGGTGGTTACTGGTTGTCGCTCGACCCGGGTTGGTATTACGAGATCAATCCCACGTGCGCGATGTACGTCGTGTACGAAACGCTCTATCACCTGCCCGACTCATCGAAAGCCGATGAGATTCTGCCGCTGCTCGCGGAAGGGATGCCCGAGTTCAGCGAAGACGGCCTCACCGTGACCATCAAGATCAAGCAGGGTGTGAAGTTCCACAATTCCGGCACCGAGATGACCGCCAAAGACTGGATCTTCTCCTGGAATCGGTTGAAGAACATCGGCGCGCAACCGTCATTCCTTGGCGCCGATTACTGGACCGAAGTGGTTGCTCTGGATGATTACACTCTTCAACTGACGCTGCCCAGCCCCAATTCAGCGCTGGCTGCGGTGCTCACTGCCGTGCCCCTTTCCGTCACTGATAGCGAAGCGGTCAAAGCGCTGGGAGGCACCGACGCCGAACCCAGTGCTGAGGAAGATGCGCCGGAAGTCCAGGCAAATGCTGATGCCCGCGACCAGATCAGTGCCTCATCGGTGGGCACGGGACCGTTCAAGGTTGCCCAGTGGGACATCAACAGCGAAGTGATTGTTGAAGTCAATCCTGATTACTGGGGAGACGCACCGGCGATCGAGCGGATCATCTGGCGCAACGTGATCGAAGCCAATGCTCAGTTGCAGTCGGTGCAGATCGGTGAAGCCGATATCGCCTACTCGCTCAATATCGACAGCGTACCGACCGTCCGGGAGGACGCCGCGCTGCAGATCATCGAGGGAGCGAGTCTCTCACTCCAATACGTCGCCATGAACATGCGTGAAGAGCGCGGTGGCCCGGTATCCAAAGTCGAAGTCCGTCAGGCACTCTCGTATGCGGTGGACTATGATGGCATCCTCGAACAGATGCTGGGCGGCAGCGCTGTGCGACCGGCGACGGCGATTCCCCTCGGATTTGCGGCTTCCGACGCCGTGGCTGAGATGGCGTACGTCGAGGATTTAACCAAAGCACAGGAACTCTGGGACGCCTCCGGGGTCGGCGAACAGGAACTGGAAATCACCTACGATGCCGATGGCATCGGCGAGGGTGGAGTCAACCTGGAAACGCTGGCCACCAAGATCAAGGCCGATCTCGAGCGCATCAAGGGCTGCACAATCCGGCTGGCGCCTATGCCCGCCGCTGAACGACTCGCCGCTTATCGGGGTCAGGACTTCCAGGTGACCCTTTCTCCCTGGAGTCCCGACTATCCGGATGTCGACACCTACGCCACGCCGTTCGGGCAGACAGATACCGCAGCCGCTGGTCGAGTCGGTTTTTCTGATCCGGAGGTCGATGAACTGCTGCGCCAGGGAGTCTCTGAGACTGACCCGGCTGCCAGAACCGAGATCTATATTCAGGTCCAGCAGCGCCTGATCGAGGCGGCTCCGTATATCGTGCTCTACCAGCCGGTATCCCAGAAAGCCGCTCGCGCAAATGTGCAGGGCGTCACCACCCATGCCATTTACATGATGAACCTGCGCAACGCCAGCAAAGCTGCGTCATAGGTTCGCAGTCTTCGTCGAAGACGATCGTGGGGAGAGCTGGAAGGCTCCGGCTCTCCCCACCTGTCTCAGCCTGAGGGTGAGCGAAGTAGGTGAGGCGTGGGTCTGTGGTCCTTTATTGCCCGAAGAATCGCGGTGTCGGCGGTTGTTCTGCTGGTGGTGAGCGTATGCACGTTTTTCCTGATGCACGCCTCGCCCGGGGACCCGATCGACGCCATCATCGGGGAACGACAAGCGGATCGACCGGAAATCCGAGCTAATCTGGAGCGCCGATACGGGTTGGACAAACCGCTGCCCGTCCAATACGTCTACTACGTCAAAAACCTGATTCGGGGCGATCTCGGCGAATCGATCACTACCCGCAATCCTGTCGCCGAAGAGTTGCGGAACTATGTGCCGGCCACCATTGAACTGACCCTGGCCGCCATGATCTTCGCCCTTGGCGTAGGGGTCCCGCTCGGCATCATTGCCGCAGTTTTTCAGAACCGCTGGCCGGACATGCTGGCCCGCTTCATCGCCCTCCTGGGAACCTCAATGCCGGTATTCTGGTTCGGTCTGCTGATGGCCTACCTCTTCTCGTACCGCCTGCAGTGGCTCCCTCGCTCCGGTCAGCTCGATGTGGGGATGAAAGCTCCGCCCAGGGTTACCGGGCTGATTTCGATCGACGCCATCATCGCCGGGGACTGGGCTGCGCTGGAGAGTCTCGTCCGCCACATCATCCTGCCGGCCATCGTGCTTGGCGCCTTGTCTATGGGGGTTATTGCCCGCATGCTGCGCTCTTCGCTGCTGGCCGCTCTGGGCGATGACTATGTCCGTACCGCGCGCGCCAAGGGCGTCGCCGAACGCAATGTGGTCGTCCGCCATGCCATGCGCAACGCGATGATCCCGACCGTGACCGTGATTGGCCTGACCTTCGCCAGTCTGCTGGCAGGGGCCGTGCTGACGGAGACGATCTTCTCCTGGCCCGGACTCGGACAGTTCGCCGTCCGCATGGCGCTGAAACTCGATTACCCCGGTCTCCTCGGGGTGACGCTGGTGGTCGCGGTTGCCTATATCACCGTCAATCTGATCGTCGATATTCTGTACGGTATTCTCGACCCCCGGATTCGCGTTGGCTAAATCGATGGTCAGCATCAGCAACACCGCCACCATCGAGCGACTCTCCGGCAGCGCCAGACTGCGAGGCAAACCGCGCTCACCCATCGGCGACGCCGTGCGCACGATTCTTGGAAATCCTGCGGCACTGGCGGGGCTCGGCGTGGTACTGCTCTGGCTGGTCCTGGCTCTGCTGGCCCCTGTGCTGCCCATCGAAAATCCGGAAACCGTGCTCCTCGAACGAAAACTCCAGCCGCCCTCCCTTGAGCACCCGTTTGGCACCGACGACGTCGGCCGCGACCTGGTCAGCCGGGTGATTTGGGCCGCGCGGGTTTCCGTGCCGGTCGGAATCGTTGTGGTGCTGATAACCCTGGTCATCGGGTCGATCATCGGCGCCATTGCCGGATACCTGGGTGGCTGGGTGGACAGCATCATCATGCGCACCTGCGATGCCGTGCTCTCTTTTCCTTCGATCATTCTGGCGATGGCGATTGCAGCGGCCCGCGGCGGACCCGGTCTGGAAAACGCCATGGTCGCCGTGATTCTGGTGCTCTGGCCCGAATATGCCCGGTTGATGCGCAGTCTGGTGTTGTCCATCAAGCACAACGACTACGTGCTCGCCGCGCAGTCTGTCGGCGCCTCCGAGAAGCGCATACTCTTTCGCCACATCTTCCCCAGTACCGACGCTCCGATCGTGGTCAAAGCCACCCTCGACGTCGGCTACGCGATTGTGCTGACTGCTGGTCTGAGCTTTCTGGGGATGGGCGCCGTGCCCCCCACCGCCGAGTGGGGTTCCATGGTCAGCCAGGGTTCGAGAACCGGACTGCAATACTGGTGGTATTCCACGTTTCCCGGTCTGGCCATCATGTCGGTCGTCATGGCCCTCAGCTTTTTCGGGGACGGTCTCCGCGATGCCCTCGACCCCCGCCGGCGGGGAGGCTAGGCGCTCAATTCATCTATCGACGGTTTGCGCTGATGTCAATCGCGTCTGTAAGGAAGGCACCCGAGTAGTCGTTGAGCAGAGCGGCATTTCTGTTATGGCTCTTATCCCTGCACGTGATCTTGAGACGTTCCAGCGATGGGAAGCGAAGCGAGAAGCGGACTTCGCGGTTATCTACAGAATCCGGGAACAGTTCCGGGCCTTTCGCCCGATGAGCTGGAGCGGGAGGCTGACGAAGCCATTGCCGAGGTCCGAGCCGAACGTGCGAGACAGCCTGAGTTGGCGGCGACTCGGGAGTGATTCGGGCATTCTTTGATGCAAATGTCATTGTGGCTGCGCTGCCTGCGGAGTCCGGTCCCACTTCGAACGCTGGTTTTTCTATGGTGACTGACGGAGTTCCTCGAGATTCTGCGCGAAGCGGAATGGGCTGATCCCTGGCCGCAGCGCCCTTTCCTGCAGTCCGGGAGATGTCGGAGGATGTTTCTGAGTTTGACAGAAGATGGGTGTTCGTTCATACTTTAAGCGACCGTTGCGACTGCGCAAGTGGTGCGCCGCAACGGTTTCGTGTGTCAGCAGTCTGACCACGCTCCAGGTGCGCGGGATATCCTGCGCGACAGTACGCCATTGCATCCCCATTTCCGCACAGCGCCGGGGTCGACGAGCCGTACTGACTGGCTACTTCGACGTTCTATTGTCGTGTGCGCTGTGCGAATGAAGGTATTCGTTGACCGTTTCTCCAGTTGAACTCCAGGCGGAGTCCGATAGTGACTCGTTCTCCGCATTTCGCCTGAGCAATCACACCGTTCAGGCACTCTCCCGGATGGATATTTCCATCCCGACGCCGATCCAGGCGAAAGCGCTTCCACTTCTCCTCGATGGTCATGATGTGATCGGCCAGGCACGCACTGGTTCTGGCAAGACCCTCGCCTTTGGTATCCCGGCGCTAGAAATTGTCGACACACGGCAGCGGGTCGTCCAGGTTCTGGTTCTCACACCTACACGCGAGCTGGCAGTGCAGGTGGCCAGTGTTCTCGAAACGCTTGGTCAGAGTCGTGGCATCAAAGTCGGCCTGCTCTTTGGCGGTCGCGCCGAAGGTCCGCAACGACTCATGCTCAAACAGGGTGTCCACGTCATCGTGGGAACGCCGGGTCGCGTGCTCGACATGCTTAATCAGGGCGCCCTCTGGCTGGATAAGGTTCGTTTTCTGGTGCTGGACGAAGCCGACGAGATGCTCGACCGCGGATTCGCCCCGGATGTCGAGCGCATTCTCGATCGCACTACAACCGCTCGCCAGACCGCCATGTTTTCGGCCACCGTTCCCGACTGGGTGCGCAAAACGGCCGACCGGCACCTCCACAATCCTGAAACGATTTCGGTCGATCCCAACCCGGAAGACATGGCCCCCATCGACCATATCGCCTATGACCTTGGCGCTTCCGACAAGATGACCGTTCTGCGGCATCTCCTCGATCAACAGGATGGCGATGGGTCGATTATCGTGTTTGGTCGGACCAAACATGGCGTCAAGAAACTGGCGCGCCAGCTGGAGGGCCTCGGATACCCCGTCGCCGCATTGCAGGGCAACCTCTCGCAGAATGCGCGCGACCAGGTCATGGATGCATTCCGCGCGGGCAATGTCCGCATTCTGGTGGCCACCAATGTCGCGGCCCGCGGTCTCGACATCAGCCACGTCCAGCAGGTCATCAACTATGAGTTACCCGAGTCTCATCAGCTGCTGACTCACCGCATCGGCCGGACAGGTCGCATGGGACGCCAGGGCAGTGCCATTACCCTGCTTGGCCTGGACGACGCCGCTAAGTGGAAGCAGATCGAGAAGGGGCTGGGGCGCAAGATCCCGCGCCTGCGCTGGAACAGCGCCAGCTTCGCCAGTGTGGCGGATGCCGACCCAGCGGACCGGACTGCCGCCGCACAGCCAGCAGCAAAGCCAACCGCACCGCGCCGTGAACGGCAACCGCAGGTCACGCCGCCTCGGCAGGCGCCAGTAGCCGCCGAGAACGTCAGTTCCGGCGTCCGACCCGCCCGGCCACGACCCGAACCGCAGAAGCGCCCCCGTAAGCAGCCACTCGATTCCGTCATGCAGCTTGGTGATCCGGAAGCAGTTGCAAACCCAGTTCCGGCGGCACCCCGGCAACGAGACGCCGACCCGCTTGGCTCCTTCCTGAGCAGACTTTCGTCCGGTAGCTCCATCGCCCCGTCAGGTCCCAAACCTGCACTCCCGGGCAATGGGCAAACGATTCGCCAATCCGAACGGCGTGGGCAAACGGACGAACAGCGCGCCACTCCTCGCAAGCCTTCCGGTCGGAGCCGATCAGGCGGCCAGCAAGTTGAAATCACCTGCGCCGGCTGCGGAGTTGTCACCACCGTGCCGTTTACCCCGACCCCCGGTCGACCGGTCTATTGCCGAAGCTGCTACACCTCCTCGCGAGAGCGGGGTCCCGCCCAGTCCGCGGCCGGTCGGCATGACGTCTCGTCCAGCGGCGCGGAAACAACATACGCCGACTAAGCGCTGACAACTACTGCCCGTTTCCGGCGAACCGGAAACGGGCTGATGCTTTTCAGGGGATGACGATGAAGAAGGCGTGGCCTGACCCTGTCTGGTTCGACTCGGCGGCCGAGTTCTATGCATGGCTGGAAGTGCACCACGCCACGGAATCGGAAATATTCGTCGGCTTCTACAAGGCGAATGCACCGGTCGTCAATATGACGTGGAGCGAGGCAGTCGATCAGGCTCTCTGCTTCGGCTGGATCGATGGTGTCGGTCGCCGCATCGACGAAGAACGCCGCGTCATTCGCTTCACTCCCAGACGTCCGGGGAGCAACTGGAGCAAGATCAATGTGGCCAAGGTGGGCGAACTCGAACGCAGAGGACTGATGCGCCCCGCAGGCAGAGTGGCGTTCGAAAACCGGCGAGAGGATCGTACCGGCGTCTACTCGTTCGAGAGTGATCCCCATGCATTGTCGCCTGACATGGAAGCGCGCTTCCGCGACAATTCGGCCGCCTGGGACCACTTCTCGACTCAGCCACCCTGGTATCGACGGACGGCTCTCCATTGGGTGATGACAGCCAAGCAGGAAACAACACGGAACCGGCGTCTTGATCAACTGATCGAGAACTCGTCACAGGGATTCCGAGTTCCCCATTTGCGCAGAACGCGCTGACTGCTCAGTTCGTGGCCATCGCTGTGCCCACCGCCGGGGGAACGGATTCAGGCTGTGGATGCTCCGCCGTGTCGCGTCCTTTGCGACGGATCAGATAGAACATTGTGCCAGCCATGATGGCGATCGGGTATACGAATGAAAAGATGATGCCGGAGATGATCTCTGCGGTGCCCATGCTGATCGACGTCAGAACCAGCAGAATCATGGCCACCAGTGGCCCAACGATCCCGGTCAGAAACACCGTCAGCAGGGTGAATCCAAACGCGGTCACCCAGTAGCCGGTGACGATTTCGGCGCTGCGACGACGTGACCTGAGCATGTCCGCGTTGTCGATGATCACCGCCTGGGCGACGAACGACCAGCGAACGCCGATGTACAGGGCCAGCGGGAAGAGAATGATCGTCGAGGAAAGCAGCAGAAACACGCCGACCGTGATGGCAATCGCCCCGACCGACGCTGGAAATCGCCGCAATGCGATCTCCCAGCTTTTGCGCCAGTTGAACTGGTCGGTTCGAAACGCCTGGTACGTGACCTGAATCACTGCCGGTGCGACCAGCAGACCGAGGGCAAACTGCTGGAATCCCCCCAGTCCCACACCGGTGATGAACTGCACGAACGAAACGTCATCCGTCCAGCGCACCAGTTCGGAACCCGCACCCCACTGGATCAGTCTCTGCTCGAGCCAGTTCGCCGCAACGGCAACCACAAACACCGCCACACTGGCGATAAGGAACTGGTGAAGATGCTTCCAGTACATTCTCGCGCCAAGGACAACATAGCGAGTCGCCAGCACAGCCAGGATCAGGGGCACCGCCAATGCCGCCAGAATGATCAGGAACATGGCCTGACCGATTCCCGGCAAACGGGCCAGGAGTAGACCGCTCGCTTCGCTGATCGAACAGAAAAGACTGGTCGGACCGGGACCGATCGTCGACGAGCGAGGTAGCGCCAGACTGAAGGACCGGGCGTCATCGACCCAGGTCACTGGCTGGTTCCACTTGGCCCCGGACGGTCCGCGCGGGCCGTTGAACTCCCACGGCTGGCGCTCTCCCCAGCGGCCATCCCACAACAACCAGGCGAAATCGCCATCCGGATCGATCACCTGAGGAATGGTGATCACATTCATCGGCACGCGAACCGACGGACCCTCGGTGTTGTCGCAGCCGACACCGGTGGTGCGATCCCAGCCAATCCAGATCGTGCTCTGAAAATATGCGGCATGTGATCCGGCGGAAACATAAACAACGGGATGCGTTTCGTCCTCAACGGTGAGTCGATCATCACCCCATGCCGCTCGTTCCGAGCCGCCGTGCTGGGAGAACGTGACTGAGACCGGATCGGTCAGCAGCGCTTCCTCGGCACTTGACACATCCCAGGTCAACTGGATCATTTCCCAGTCGCCTTCGTGCAGATTGTTCCAGTCGTTGTAGACGTACCAGAACCAGTACTGCAAAGCCAGCCCTTCGACACCTTCCTGGGTGGCAATGCGCGCGTAAACCGACTGCTCCAGACCAAGTTCTGCGGCTCGCTCTCGCTCCCATGTTTCGAATTCGCAGCCCGGGCGCAATGCATGACCGGGGAAATCCATATACACGGTCATGTCATCGTTGGTCAGATCGGCCACGTCCGGTCCGTTCATCAGCACCGGATCGGGAGAACGGCCCGCCACATGCTCGCGCAGTTCGACGTCGGAGAAGCCGAGCACAGAAGCGACTGGCAGCGCCTGATACGGTTCACCGAACGGGCTGCAGGACTCCGGCTGTTCCTGGAACATGGCGATTGGCGCGTAGCGCAGCGCCAGCGTTTCTTCTGGCGACGAACCAGTATCCTGGGCGGAAACTGGCGAAGAAATCGAACCGGTGACCACGATCATCAGGAAGAGTGCCAGTGCCGGGTATCTTAAAGGCATCGCTGTTCGATCTCTGATGTTGTTATTGCCGTCGACAGGTGTGCTCTCAGCAGGCGAACCACGGTTCCTCAGTTACGGAGTGTATGCTGAATGAAGATAGGAGAGGACAGATGGATAGTGATGACCTCATTCAACACTACCGAACGATGCGCTCCGCACCGCTGGCTGCTCTGGAGGGTCTCACCGCTGAGCAATTGACCCAGACGACGCTGGATGGCTGGTCGGTCAAGGATCAGCTCAATGACATCGTCTTCTGGGATGAAATGCGAGCGGCGGACATGGAGCGCACCCATCGTCTGATCATCGAGGCGCTCGACCATGCTACGGTTGTCGGTCTCGATCCCGATCGATATGCCGAACCCGGACTCTTCAGCGATCACGAATCCGAACACATCGAATGGATCCTCGCCTGGCGGAAGCGAATGGGGTACTGACTGGTATCAGTCGAATGTCAGCAGTTGGCAAGAGAGTGGTAGTGGTCAGGCGTCTGCGCGAGGTCCCTCACCCGGCCCTCTCCTGCGGTCGAGAGAGGGTTCTTGTTCACCATTTCCCATGTGTCCTGTGTCTGCCCACTCGAACAATGCTGATGCGAGGTCGTCCATCACGGCTGGCAGTACGCCGACGTCGACGCTGAGATCGACATCGAAGTGGCGAATCCGCACGTCGGAGTTTCGGACGACTACCTCCCCCTTCAATCCCACTTCCCAGCGTGGATAGATCAATGCGCCTCGGGACAGATCGAAGGCGGTGCAATAGGCCAGAACCTGATAGAGATCAGCGTTGCGGAAGGCTTCGTCGGTTTGCCGTTTGTACTTACAATCGGCGATCAGTACGGGTTGGTGATCCCGGTAGAAAACGAGATCGGGTTTGATCGGCACCCGGCGATCAGTGTCGAGTCGATCCTTCACCTGGCCACTGACAGAGATCGGAGGTTTCATCCGCTCGATCAACGATGCCTCGACATACTGCTCGAAGAGGAGATTCATGTCGAGCAAAAAGGCCCGGAACCCGACTTCACCGAGCTCCTCCGAAACCGACGATCCTTCCAGTATCAGTCTGGCCAGACGGTGAATCGGTTCGTAGTCGTCGTTCAGTCGATGGTAGGTGAAGCGATCGAACACCGACAGCGGGAGAGGGGTGGGATCGAGTTCGCCGAGCAACTGATCGATTTCCGCCAACCGCTTGCGCAGATCCCGCTTCTTCACCATCTGAAACGCTGAATGCACCGCCTGCCGAATCACCCGGTTTTCGGGCAGATCCCAGGAAAACTCCGTGAACTGACAGTACGTGCGGTGACGGAGGATGTAGTTCTGGCGGATATCAGGGGCGGTGAGAATGCGACCGCGGATCGTCAGCAGATTCTCTTCCCGTTCGATGTACGATCGATAGAGACCTCGTTCCAATCGAATCTGCACGAGATTGGCAAAGTGCTCGACCACGAAGTCAAAGAGTTCCTCGAAATCGTCGTACTGAACCGGTTCGTCGCGAAACGGTGAAGGAAAGCGCAGAACCGTTGCCAGCATGTGAAAGATGTTTTGCACGGGCAGTTTGGGCTCGCACCGCAACAACCTCCCGGACGGCAGATGGACGATGCCGACATGTGACTGAGGATTGAACGACCAGACATCAGCGTCGGTGCCCCGTTCGATCCGGATGCGTCTGGTGAAATGAGCAGCGAGAAAAGCCACATCGCTTTCCGGCAGAGCCAGCTCACAATGCTCATGCTCCCGCAATGACAGGACAGTCTGCTCGGTGAACTGGACCGCGAAGGCGAGCATCGCTAGTCGTCCAGCATCAGGTGGCGAAGAGTCGAGATGTTCTCATCACGATCGTGGCGACTGTGAAAATACTCCTCGAGCAGGGGCTGCAGTGCATAGGTCCAGATTCGTTCGCGGGTGGCGTGATCCCCGATCGATCGGTCCATGAAATAGCTGTGGCCGATGGCGTAGTCGGGATTCAGGAGTGCACTGACCTGCTGGTTGATGGCGACGAAGCGTGCGGAGATGTCGTCGATTGCCGGGTCGCTGAAACCGTTCGCGCGCATCCATTCTTCGAGAACCGGCGCCTGGCCATCGACGATGGGTTTGAGCTTCCAGAAGAAGAAGCGCCGCCGCAGGGCATAGTCGATCATGGCCAGGGAGCGATCGGTCGAGTTCATCGTCCCGATCAGGAAGAGATTTTTGGGGATGGTCAGATGATCGGCATCGACATCGCCGAGGAGATCGGGGTACTGGAGACGGACCGGTTCGTCGCGATACTCGAGGGCGTAGAGCAACTCCCCGAAGATACGGGAAACATTGCCGCGATTGATTTCGTCGATGATCAGCACGAAGTTCCGGTCGGGATTGGCTTCGGCGCGTTTACACATCTCGATGAAGATACCTGGCTGGACATCGTAGCGGATCGTTCCCTCGGTGGTCGTATTTGGTCGGATCCCTGCGACGAAATCTTCGTACCCATAGGACTGGTGGAACTGCACGATCTCGACCTGCGGATCTGGTGGACCCACCAGCGGCAACCCTGCCAGATACCGGGCGAAGAGCTTGGCGGTGAAGGTCTTACCGGTGCCGGGTGGTCCTTCGAAAATGAGTTGGCGCTTGGATAACAGAAGTTGTTCCAGCGTGGCCAGCAATTCGAGCGACATCGAAGTGATTCTCGAAAGCTCGTGAAGCGTCGGGCGAACTGAGGTGTTGGTCGTGCTCCCGGTAGGTTCAGTGGACTGGCCGATTGCCTTGTTGAACTCGTCTTCAGTGAGCTCAAGAATCGTTTGATTCAGTTGAAGCTTGCTCTTTAGATCTGCTGGAACTGAGTCGATATTCACAGGCTCCAGGGAGCTCCAGGTCACTTGTGTCCCAGGAATCATCGAACTCATATTCGCCCGCAATCGTTCCCCATCCCCAGATTGTCGAGCTGCCGTACACGAGAACGCAATCGCCGATGGACATCTCCTTGAAAAATGCCCAAAGCTGTGTGGCGCCATACGCAGGCGAATACTTCAGAGCCGTGAACTCTTCGTTGGCCTTCAGTTCGTTTTCGACATTTTCGATGGTCCCTGAGTTGATGTCGCGGAGGTCACCTACGGCATCCCAACCGAGAAACACAGCATCTTCGCTTTCGAAGCGTTGCCAGTGTTTCGCAGACTCTCCAGGTGTGATTTTCCAGTATCTTCGAGAGGTCGACTCATGAGCAATTGAGTTGCTTTTCCAAAGCGATGCCACATCGTTGTCAGAGAAGAAGAAATCTTGGCGCCCAATAGTTTCCACCAAACCTTGACGGATCTCTCGTAATACATCATCGATGGTGCTGATATCGTTGGGCATCGTCCCGAGAGCCTTGACTATCGATCGCTTGTTTGCGTGGTTGAGGGGTTCATAAGTGGCTGGAAAGAGTCGATGAAGAATGCTTGCCGCAGAATTGATTCCGTGTGGAACACCCGTAGAAAGCCGATAGATCAGGCTGTGAATCGAGTGGGTCTCGTTCAAGTCAAAATGCTCGAGTTTTACTTCCTTAGCGAGTCTCAAGTAAACGATCATTTGCGAATTTCGCCTGGTGGGATTGTCACCAAGGTAAAGGTCGGCCGTGTTCGCTTGCTGGAATCCGGTTGCCACCTGTTCCAACTGTGGTTCAGGTGAACCCTTGGCCGTTGCATCTTCGAGAAACTGCTGGAGCCAGATCTGCTTTCTCTCGACAGGTACCCAGGAAGTCATGGACCAAATCGCTATCAAATCGCTAACGAGTCTGGAGATCGCCGGAGCATCGTTCCGGATCGCCTGGATGAGCAGTTTCCAGCCAGATCGATCTCCCTGAGGAGCTTGTTCGAGCCTCGTTTCAACGGTGGAAATGTTTTCGACCGTCCAAGTCGGCTCGTCAAGACCGGGCCAGAGCAGCGACCTGTCCGATTCCAGACATCGTTCTCGCCACTGATTGGCGACGTCATACACTGCTTCGCAACCGGGAACCCGTGCCATGGAGTCTCCTTGCTGTCATTGAATCCACCGTCGTCAATTATTCACCATCCCTCGACATCTGCTACCTGACCCATCATCGATCGACTCTGGCATGATTCACACCTGATTCGCCGTATCGATCTATGAAGGACTCGAACATGGGAAGTCAGTTAGGCGTCGGGGTCGTGGGCGTCGGACAGCTGGGGCGTCAACACGCCACCTATCTGGCCAATCAGATTCCGGCTGCCCGGCTGATGGCCATCGCCGATCCTCGCGTCGACGCGGTGGCGACGGTGGCCGCCGAATTGGGCGTCCCGCAAACGTACGCCACTGCCGAGGAACTGGCCGCCGATCCTGATGTGGAAGCGCTGGTGATCGTCTCCAGCGACTCGGTGCATATCGACGGCATTCTGGCCGCAGCTGCCAACCGAAAAGATGTCTTCTGCGAAAAACCGATCACGACAACCCTGGCCGATGCCGACCGGGCCATCACCGCTTGTGACGCTGCCGGAATCCGGTTGCAGATCGGATTCATGCGACAGTACGACGCTGCCTACGTGGCGGCCAAACAGGCGGTCGATTCGGGAGCCATTGGCACTCCCGTCTATTACAAGAGCGCTCATCGAGGCAAAGAAAGCTTCCCGGACAATCGCCCTGCGTCGGCCGGTTGCAATCCCGCCGCGTTTCTCGGTTCGAACATTCATGACTACAACGACGCCCGCTGGTTGCTGTCCGACGAGGTTGTGGAGGTCGGCGCGGTCGGCACCAGAATCGTGACCGCAGCGATGCCGAATGGCGTCGACGCCGCCGTGACCACGCTCTCCTTTCGCCGGGGGGCATTGGCCGATATTGAATTCATCAGCAGTACCCAGTATGGCTACGACGTGCGCGCCGAGATCGTCGGTGACATCGGCACGGTGTTCATCGGTTCCCCGGCGGGAACTGGTTGTGTCGTGGCAACTGCCGGTGGACTGCAGCAACCGGCCATGGATCACTGGCTCAACCGTTTTGCGGATGCCTATCTGACCGAATTGACCGACTGGGTTCACCGCATGCTGGCCGGTGAGCCCCCTCGAATCACCGGCTCCGACGGACGCGCCGCGCTGGAGATCGCGATCGCCGCTCAGCAGTCGCTGGCGTCGGGGCACAAAGTGCGATTGCCGTTGGATTGACCTCCGGTTTGCCACGCCGACCATTGACCCTGTCATCCCGACCATGACCCTGTCATCCCGACCATGACCCTGTCATCCCGACCATGACCCTGTCATTCCGACCGAAGTGGAGGAATCTCTCGGCTCCTGG
>WBZO01003319.1_pt1 | contig 18997 bp, 12 predicted proteins | sample 5204261 | NCBI WGS metagenome assembly WBZO01 (sample SAMN12412400, study PRJNA552823) | activated sludge metagenome | isolation source: activated sludge from anammox sidestream of wastewater treatment plant... | place: USA: North Carolina | collected 2017-09
TATAATCGCAGACGACTGCATTCAACACTTGGATATACAACCCCCGTTGACTTTGAAAACAACTACTTTCGTAACCAAAAACACCTACCCTAATGTGTCCATTTTTATGGGACCACTCCAGTATATAAGGATTTGTTGTTGTAAAGGCCACCTCTTTTTTGCGCCACAAACTGGTGCATGGTTGGGTCAGAATTCAGCGAATTCATGCGTGGCGGAGGGGGTGGGGCCCGATTGAATCTGCCTTCTGGCAGTTGCCACCCCACACTATGGGTCGATCGGGATTCCTGTTGAGAAGCGAAACCTCTTGCTGTAAAAAGCCATATTGACCTTGATCTCTGAGATGGTGCCAGCCGGTCGGGGTAGGTAACCACTGGCACTGTAATGTTCGTCAGTGGGGGTAACAAAAGTCAGCCGCAGAAACCAAATGCTGACAATTTACCGGGCGAAAGTTTAAAACACGCGTGCACAGGTGCAAGCACTGATGCTGTCCAATAGATGAGCCACGTGTGATAAAATTCAGGTGAAAATGGTTTATTCATGCTTGATGGCGTTTGCACGAATTCACCTGTTTGCGGCCTCGAGAGGATTCGAACCTCCGACCCACGCTTTAGGAAAGCGTCGCTCTATCCTGCTGAGCTACGAGGCCGTAATGATATGTACTCAACGAGAGCAGTATCGTAAATCAGTTTACGGTTTCCTTGCCCGATAGAAGTTTACGGCTTCCGTCTAACTGCTGGGGACCCTGATGCATAACAAACACAGCAACAAGAGCGCGTATTTCAGGAATATCTATCAGCGTTTCACCGGCCATGATCATGCAGCGTTCAATAATCTGCTCGATGTCGGAATTCGAAAGGAAACCCAGGTTACGGTAGCTTATGAGTAAACCCCATGCTTCCGCTGTAATGACTTCCGCTTCAACGGCGTGAAGCATCCTGAACGATCCGCAGTCGGCGTGCGAGGTAAGGCTGCCACCACGCTCAATAATCCACGATAGGGCTGCAGAAATTTCACCGTCCGTATAGCCCCTTTCAGATAGCTCGGTGACTTCTACGGTACCAATGGACACAATGGGTTTGCGACTTTCCACAACCCATGCGATGATTTCCATTATGCGTTCAACAGTGTAACGATCGGTCATTGGCATGCAATATACGTATTCTCCAGCGTTTGCATGTGCGTCCGCTGCGAAATTGTTTTGTCGGTATAACCGGCTAAATGCAGGGCTCCGTGTACGGCAAGCCTGCATAATTCGTTTTTGAGTGTGACATTATGGGCTGATGCCTGCCTACGCGCGGTTTCTGCCGAGATGTAGATTTCTCCAAGGATAGGGGGCTCAGGTTCGATGGGGAATGTAATAACGTCAGTCACAGTAGGGTCGTTAAACCATTGCTTGTGCAGCTTTTTGATTTCCCTGTCGGTGACCAGGATGATGTCAATCCTGCCAATTAGCCCTTCGGCCTGCATGACGTTTTGGACGCTGCTGATAATGCAGTCCCTGCCTTTGTATGCGATTCCGGATGCGTTTGTCAGGGTTACCATGTGTTGTGATGCCCGCGGCTTCTGCCGTAAGCAGCCTTCAGTTGTGAAAAATATGCTGTCCCAAAAATACACTCACGCATAATGCGTACATTGCGTGTATGCGAGCACGAGTGACTGGCCTTTTATGTACGATTCTGCTGACCCTGGCGGCAAGTACCGCTACAGCTCAGAAGATGCTCATCCCAATGGATCTTACGCAAACAAATCACCTAAAGGCGTACGGAATTGCGTTTCTGGCACTCACTAAGGACGTGCCGGTTGACTGGTTGCTGAATTACCGGGGCGGCTCTTTTTTGCTGGATGCTCGTACCGAGTTCGAAAATGAATGCAGAATTCGGGGTGTGAGCTTTTCAACCATTGATGGAGCTGCCGCTACAACGATACTGGCAGAAGTTCAGGCCGAGGGCAGCAACACCGAGGTGGTCCGCCTTGAAAAAGCACCACGAATTGCAGTGTATGCTCCACCGGGGTTTCGTCCGTGGGACGATGCCGTTACCATGGTGATGGAATATGCCGAAGTCAAGTATGATAAACTATGGGACGAAGAGGTGCTGCAGGGAAAGCTTGGTGAATACGACTGGCTGCACCTGCACCACGAAGACTTCACGGGTCAGTATGGCAAGTTCTATGCCAGCGCCGCAGGTCAGTCATGGTACATTCAGCAGGTGGCTCTCCTTGAAAACACAGCCCGAAAACTGGGGTTTTCAAAGGTGAGCGAGTTGAAACATGCCGTGGTTGATAAGATTCGTGAATATGTTGCGGCCGGTGGTTTTATGTTCGCAATGTGTAGCGCTACCGACACCTACGATATTGCTCTGGCTACCGAAGGAGTTGATATTTGCGAGGCAATGTTCGATGGTGACCCCGCCGATCCACAGGCAAATAATAAGCTCGACTTTTCGCGGACGTTTGCGTTCGAAAACTTCTCACTCGAAATGAATCCGTATGAGTATGAGTTCAGTAACATCGATGTTGACATCAACCGGGTTCTTGCAACCGAAAAAACTGATTACTTTACGTTATTCGATTTCTCAGCTAAATACGATCCTGTTCCAACAATGCTCACGCAGTGTCATGTTAATGTTCTTCGTGGTTTCCTCGGACAAACTACTGCATTCCGAAAAGAATACATTAAAAAGAGTGTTACCATTCTGGCTGAACGTGAAGGGACAAACGAAGTGAAGTATATCCACGGTAATGTGGGCAGAGGGACGTTTACGTGGTATGGCGGACATGATCCGGAGGACTACCGTCATGCAGTCGGCGATCCGCCAACCGATTTGTCGCTCCACCCCAATAGTCCGGGATATCGTTTAATCCTAAACAATATCCTGTTTCCTGCTGCAAAAAAAAAGAAGCAGAAGACCTAATCGAACCTGTAACCGGCTATTAATAACGTTTCATAGCTGCCTGCATCCACCACCCGCACTCCGGTTTAAACCCACAGTTCATGTGTTAGTGCGCTGCCAGTGCCTGAGCCCCCTTTACAACAACTTCGTGTGTTGTGTCTAACCCATCACCTTTCACTTCTACGTAACCATTTGCTCTACTACCAACCGTGACTATAACCATCTTGTACCGACCCGGCGAATCTTGTACATACACCCATGATTTCCCTCCGGACTGAATTAGTGCCGATTCGGGAACCGTGAGAGCTTCGTGTGGATCGGTGGCGATGGTTGCCGTTATCGTTCTTCCGGGGCGAAGGGTGGGGTCTAGACTATCAAGATGACCGTGGACCGATACGGTCTTATCGGTACTAATTTCAGATCCAATCAGGTGGATGTGTCCGCTACGCTGGCGTTGCTCACCACTTAACACAACAGTAAAGGTTTGCCCTTGGTGCAGTTGCGGCACATCGCGCTCAAACACTTGCAACTCGGCATGAATATGGCTGGGATCCACCAGTTCGAGCACTTTACCATTTGGCTCTACGGCGGTACCTATGTTTACATTGAGTGTTGTAACGTAACCGCTGAAAGGGGCTGTAAGCGAGATCTGACGTGAGATCCTTTCAGGTGTTAACGTGGTTGCATCTATACCAATCAAAGCAAGACGTTCGGCCAATGCTTTCTTCCTGATTCGTAATACGGATGCCTGAGTTCCGGCCTGTTCCAGGCTCTTACGTGCATTCACGTTATCAGCAGCTAAAGTTTGCTGACGTGTTAAGTCTAGTTCAGCCTGCTCTGTTTGTGCTTTAGTAGTAAGATATTCTTCTTGAAGTGTTATAAACTCCGGGTTTTCCAAGATCACTAATACCTGCCCCTTATGAACTTGTTCACCAGGGATAATAGTAGTCTTTTTTACAATACCTCCAAGTATAGCATGGATGCTGATTAGATTTTGAGGTGGCACTTCTAATATACCGTGGACCAGTAAAGGTGTAAACATCATTTTAAAAGACGGCATAGCCGTTTCGATGCCGGCTGCATGGACCTGTGCCGATGTAAGGTCAATGCCGGAGTTAGTACCAACGGCAGGGCCTGCATGGTCGTGACCATGGTTGTCAGCGGGAGTGTCGTTGTTAGTGCACGAGATGAATAGTACAGCGATTGCTATTGTTAAAATATAATGGCGTATCATTAGTTGCGTCCTGTTAGTAATTCAAGTTGTAACACGGCATCGTTATACTCCAGAATAGAGGATAGCCTGTTAATGTTAATTGTTAGAGCGCGCTGAAGACTTTGTTGCAACTCCAGCCAGTCGATCTCACCATGTTGATAGGCTTGATACCCTTGTGTTTCGAGGGTTGTGCTTTCGGTGCGAGCAGTGCCCTGATAAAATGCCACAACAGAGGCGAGAGCAACGATATTGTTTCGAATCTTCAAACATTCGAATTCCGCATTGGTTATCGATCGTTCTGCCTCGGTGTGAGCAAGTTGCAGATCGAGGTCTGCCTGTTGTTTCCGTGCTTGCTCCGGACTATACCACAGCGGCACTTCAATACCTATGTTGAGCGTATGGAAACGGTCGGTTGAAGTTGCAATCTGTCCGCTGTGTAATGGTATCCCTATCATTGATTGGTTGGTATATCCTATCAGGATACTTGGCAGGAGCCATTCGGAAAGTGCGTCTGATTTTGCCTGTGCTGTTCGAATACGCTGTAGGTAGCGTGTTTTGGCAAGCTCAGAAAGAGTAGTGTCGGCAGGTTGAGACCGCTGCTGTAGTACTGAATCCACAATGGTAATACGTTCTCCTCCGCACAGTACCTGTAATTGAGTTTCAAGGTTCTGCAGTTGCATTGACGTTTGTTGTTCACGAGCGCGCAATTCCAGAAGCTGGCTTTGCTGGTGAACTACCTCTAACTGAGTAGCTTCACCGGTGCGCTGTCGTAACTCTGCTGCCAGTACGCTGCGTGTATACAGACTATCCAGGTGACGGTATAGCGATATCAGCTCGCGTGTAAATGCGATTCTGTCCATGGTGCGCTCCAGCTCGATTGTAACTGTTCTACGCGTCCATTGTTCACCGATCCGAGCTTCGGCAGCCTGCTCAGTAAATAGTTTTACTGTACGATTTAGCTTGCCTGGCCATGGAATACTTTGATGTACACTAAATGAATTATCAAATTCAAAACTATTCATCTGTCCGGCACTCCATGAAAGTGTTGTTGGCCCGATATCCAATGCTGCTCCCCTTAACCGGTCGGCCTGAAGAGCCTTGCTTGCTGCAATGATAACATCCAGGTTGGTGTTCATTGCACGTGCCCGCACTTCGCTGCGGCTGAGTATTGTTGGCTGTGAATATGCTACTGTTGGTATCAATGTTAGCAGTAGTATGGCCAAGGTACCGATCTTAGATGTTTTCTGGCGTTCTGTTCTACGTTTATAGATTACGTGATACAGGGCAGGAAGAACAACAAGTGTGAGTAAGGTGCTGGTAATCAGCCCGCCGATAACTACGGTTGCCAATGGCCGTTGTACTTCGGCACCGTCACTGGTGCTAAGTGCCATTGGCAAGAAGCCGAGCGAGGCAACAAGTGCAGTCATCACAACAGGACGAAGCCGTGCCGTTGTACCCCGAACTACCACGGAAAGGATAGAAGAATTGCCGCACGTACGGATTTTTCGAAATGCTGCCAAAAGCACTATGCCGTTTAGAACGGCTACGCCAAACAATGCAATAAAGCCAACGCCGGCAGAAATGCTAAATGGCATCCCCCGCAGTTCTAATGCTGCGACACCGCCTATAGCCGAGAGTGGGATAGCAGTAAATACCATGATAGTTTCCGTAACACTATGAAACGTAAGGTATAGTAAGAAAAGAATCAGCAGCATTGAGGCCGGAACAGCAATAAGCAAACGGGCAGATGCATGTTGAAGGTTTTCAAATTGCCCGCCATACTGAATTTCGTATCCGGCTGGGAGAGACAAACCGGCAAGATGCTGTTGTGCTTCTGTTACAATGGTGTTCACGTCACGGTCACGAACATTAAAACCAATTACTATCCTGCGTCTTCCATCTTCACGCTGTATTTGGTTGGGACCGTCGGCATAATCAATTCGAGCTACCTGAGGCAGTGGTATCAATGTGCCGGAAGAAGAATTAACGGTAAGGCGTTCCATGTCGGCAATCGATGTTCTGTCTGTTTGATTCAATCGTACCACTATATCAAAGCGTCGTTCGGATTCGTAATACTGTCCGGCAACTTCACCAGCGAATGCAGCTCGTACAGTTGTATTGATATCGTCGACCGAAACGCCAAGCATCGCGCATGCTTCACGGTCTGCTTTAACAACGATTTGCGGTAATCCTTCTACCGGCTCGATATACAGGTCGGCAACGCCGGGGATATGAGAAACGCTGTCGCCAACCTTTGCCGCGAGAGCGGCAAGAGTCTGCATATCATCGCCGAATATTTTTAATACAACATCCTGACGTGCACCAGTAATGAGTTCATTAAAACGCATCTGAATAGGCTGTTGAAATCCAAATAGCACTCCTGGAATTTCTTGTAAAGCACGCTGCATAGTGTCGGCAAGGGCCTCGCGAGTATGCGCTGTAGTCCATTCTTTGCGTGGTTTTAACATCACCATAAGGTCGCAAGCTTCCAGAGGCATCGGATCGAGGGGAATTTCGGTTGTTCCAATCTTACCTACCACGCTGCGCACTTCTGGGAACCGTTCTTGCAGGATGCGTGCCGCTTTGTGCGTTACCTGAACTGTTTGAGTAAGTGAACTGCCCGTGGGCAAACGAACCTCTACTGCAAAGTCGCCCTCGGCCAGAGTGGGAATAAACTCACTTCCCATAGACATAAAGCCGGCGGCGGCAGCTACAAGTAAAGCTACGGCTCCGGTAAGGAGAGCAGCTGTTCTTCTAAGCGCAAACCTGCGAAGTGGCACGTAGAGTCGCAGAATACCGTTCATTATCCGGTCTGCCATTGTGCGACCACTGTATTTATAGTTACGTAAGAGCAGTGCCGAAATCATAGGCACGTATGTTAAGCTTAGAATAAAGGCACCGATGATAGCAAACATTACTGTTTGAGCCATTGGTACAAACATTTTCCCTTCGATACCAACAAGAGTTAGTAGTGGCAGGTACACAATCAGAATAACACCCTCGCCAAAGGCAGCATTTCGCCGAATCTCCTGTACTGCATCTCGAATAACACCAACAGCGTGGTCGCGCGAACGAATACGAACGCCACTCAGGATGTGAAGCACATGCTCGACAATAATCACAGCTCCATCTACGATTAGACCAAAATCAATGGCACCAAGCGACATTAGATTACCCGAAACGCCAAATACATTCATAAGACCAATTGCAAACAACATGCTCAGCGGTATCACACTGGCTACGATCATGCCGGCACGAAGGTTGCCAAGCAGTAAAACCAGAATAAAAATTACTATCAGTGCGCCTTCTGTAAGATTTGTTGCCACGGTATGAATCGTGCGTTGAACCAGGTGAGACCGGTCAAGGTAAGGGACAATAGTAATTCCTGGCGGTAACATGTTTTCGATCTCTGCAGTGCGCTTTTTAACATGCTCAATTACCTGCGAGCTGTTAGCCCCTTTCAGCATATACACAATACCGCCAACACCCTCGGTAGAGTCACCAACGGTTAAAGCGCCATACCGGACGGCTGAACCATCATGTACAGTGGCAATATCACGTACAAGAAGCGGAAGGCCCTTAGTAGTACTTTTAAGAACAATGTTTTCAATGTCGGCAGCTGAGCGTACCAGTCCTTCGGTACGGATAAAGGCAACGCGTTCACCGCGTTCGATATAGGCACCGCCCGAGTTGCCACTATTTTGTTGAATTTTCTCCAAAACATCAGCTACGCTTAGTTGGTATGCAGCCAAACGTTCAGGAACAACAGCAATTTCTATTTGGCGAAGGAATCCGCCAAAACTTGCTACATCTGCAACTCCCTCAGTACCCAGCAGATTGCGCCGAACAATCCAGTCGTGCAGAGTACGCAACATCATAGGTGTATATTCACTTTTATGACTATTGTCGACCTCTAGTGTATACTGGTAGATTTCGCCTAACCCGGTGGTGATAGGCATCATGGCAGGCACGCCCATTCCCGAGGGGATGTCGTGCTGTGCCTCGATAAGCCGTTGATCCACTTGTGCACGTGCCCAATAGAGATCTACGTTGTCCTTGAACACGAGAGTAATAACACTCAGTCCAAAACGAGAAATGGATCGGCGCTCAACGATACCATCAATTGTGGCCATCGTTTGTTCGATTGGAACAGTAATCAGACGCTCAATTTCTTGTGGTGCTAGTGCGGGTGAGAGCGTAACAATCTGCACCTGGTTATTGGTAATATCCGGAACCGCATCAATGGGCAAGGCCGAAAAACTAACAATGCCCCAAATACACAGTGCAAGAACACCGATGCCTATTATTAAAGGGTTGGCAACCGAGAATGCAATAATTCGGTTAAACATAAAATCGCCCAAAAGTGGTGAATGAAACTATTTACGGAACAGTTCAAGCACGGGGCGGCTGAAAAACAGAGTCAGATCGGTGTGATGTGCCCTTTTGATTTTCGGGCAGCATAGTACGGACGATATTAACAGGGGGCTCTGTATTGGTACTTTGCAGGTGAGCTATATATACGATGGGTGCTGCCTGGCAGTGACTGCAACCATGAAATGGCAGTTGATCGTGCTCTGCATCCTTGTGGCTTTTTGAACCATAATGATCCACTAGGAATTGCAGAAACGGTAGGTTGTGCTCGCCATGAACCTGAATGTGATGATGGTAGTGTTGAATTACAGCCGCAACATGCTCAAACTCGGGAAGGCCGTTACCCGGTATAAGTAGCACTGTCAACAATATGATTAACACTTTCCGCATCACAGCAAAAATACGCAATGTGTGTAGAAACGATTACGTAAGCCGTTTCGCTTTTTGTTTCCGGATTTCTTATGCATGGCCAACAACGTCTTACTTATGAATTTTAATTCAGTGATGCCCTATAAAGCTAGATTGCGAAGCATCCAGATAACGACCATCTTCATCGACAAACCGCAATGAACATTCTAAAATCAGAAAGTAGTCACGAACACTATAGATGGTACGTTACAGTTATTGCACACCATAATTACTGGTAGTGTTCAAACGGGGTGGTTCTTTTTACTCTATGGCACAAAACGTAATATTTCTGTTCGTTGGCACGGTTCTAGCGTTTTGGATAAGTGCAATATGTGGTGGGGGCGCAAGCCTGATAATGCTGCCGGCACTTAATCTGGTGCTACCGGTTTCGGTAATTCCATTTTCGCTAACAGTTGGCACAGTATCGAGTTCAATTTCCAGAATTGTAGTATTTAAAAAGAACATCAACTGGAAGATATTCTTGTGGTTTGTACCATTCTCAATACCTACTGTTCTAGTTGGTGCTTTCCTGATTAAATATATAGATCCGCTCTATCTACAACTACTGGTGGCACTAATTTAAATTACTAATGTCCCTCAGTTGCTAAAATCAAGAAAAAAACGGCACGCCGAGGAGAAACCTTATCCTAGGTGGGTGCTTGCAGTGGTGGGGTTCTTTGCAGGCTTCGTATCGGGGATTACAGGTGCAATTGGGTTGCTATTTAACAGGTTCTATCTTAAATATGGGCTAACAAAAGAAGAGATTGTTGCTACCAGAGCTGCTAACGAGGTTTCACTCCATGTGATAAAATTAGCTATGTATATTGCATTGGGTTTGTACTCTCAAACTGCATCGTGGCTGGGTCTTACAATCGCCGTAGGGGCAGTGCTATCGGCATACACGGTAAAATTCATCCTACCGCATTTAAGTGACTTTGTATTCCGCAAAATTGGGTACGGGGCTATGGTGCTTTCGGGAGTTGTTCTACTGGGGAGCACATCGGCGCAGATAATCCGGCAGGATCATATTTCTGTATCAGAGAATGCTCTAAATGAAACTACGATGAAATGGCGCAAGAGCAGTTTTGTCCTGGAGTTTGCAATAGATGACGGGTTGGAAGTAGAACGTCCTATTCAACCGAATGAATTACCATACACTCTGCGCGTAAAATACGACTCGCTGCGTGGCACGTACGATACAATCGAACTTGAAAAGGTGTTTAAAATAGGTGAACATCCCGCATATGAATTTTACTGTTACAAAAACCATGAGCTCACAAAGTTGGATTTTGAATGAGTGGGAACTACCGGTGGAATCCGGATATTGTGATAATAGAAAAACTACTATAACAAATCGAATTATCAAAGCTAATGTAATCAAGGCATGATATCCCCGTATATTGTCGTTTCACTTGCAGTCCGGAGTTATCATGGAAATCAATAGTAAGAAGCTGGAGCGAACAACCCGGCTTGTGAATTACGTCATCACGGCTGTCCTGTGCCTATTTCTGATACTCCTATCCGACAAAATCCTTGATGATTTGGGCGGTGCAGTTCCGCACCCAGGGTGGAGTGATTATGCCAACCCTGGGGCTTTGGCAAACATTCGCAGTGAACTGAAAAAGGAGCAGCAGACCATTGAAGAACTTGACTCTAAAATGTCTGTGATTTCACGGACAATTGCGACTGCACAGAAAAATTACGCGAGTGAAAAAAACTCATTCGATAATTGGGTTCGGGCACGCACTACTCTGGGGTCGCCAACCGAAGATCATGAGGTTACGGAAAGAGCAAAAAAACTTGATGACTATTACCGGGTTGAACAGTCATGGAATACTGAGCTGAGCAGACTGCAATCGCTCCGGGACGATGCCGGAGTACGGCTGAAAAAGCTGAAAGCACGGCAATCTGCAATAGAACAGCGGATAACAGATCGGTACAAGACAGCCTATCGGTACTTCGAGCTGGAGGTGTTTATCATTCGGCTTCTGTTTGTGGGACCGATTTTAGGCCTGGGCTTATACTTCTTCATGAAAAAGCGGGGCAGTAAGTTTCGGCCGCTCTACCTTGGCTTTTCGTGGTACGCTGTGTATGCGTTCTTTTTTGGCTTAGTCCCGTATATGCCCAGCTACGGCGGGTATGTTCGCTATTCCGTCGGCGTTTTTCTTACGGCGGTGATAGGTTACTATGCGATACAGCGAATCCGGTTGTATAATGAGAAAAAGCGTGCTGAGCTACAAATATCAACAAAGGAAAGAGCCGGCAGAATACAGTCGTCAACGGCAGAAAAATCGCTGGAGCACCATGTATGCCCGTCGTGCGGGAAAGACTTTCTTCCTAAAAAATGGGAGCATCCACCAATGGTTACACAGCCTCAGGATACCGTGAAGCAGGCAACGGACTACTGCCGGTACTGCGGCCTGGAGTTATTTGCATGCTGTGAACGGTGTGGACAAAAAAACTTCGTCCACCTACCATTCTGCGCAAAGTGTGGACATCAAACAGGCATTGGTACAACGGCTCATCCCGGTCAGCACGGCACCATGCCTGAAGCCCCCTGATACGATATTCCCGGTACTAAACAATGCTTCAGGGCTTGCAGCAGGTGCACCGTTGCCATCAGCAAAAAGAAAATTCTACATGCGTATGCGGCGTAACCCGGTTCGATGCTACAGAAATGCCAGCCACAGGATTCGAATGCCCACAATGGCAAGACAGACAGCCAGGGCACGAACGATGAAGATACCGTTGACTTTTTTGGATAGGCGTGCGCCAACAAGGGCACCGGGTATAACACCTATCGCAAGCGGTACGATCAGCGTTATCAGGTACTGACTATAACTGCCTTCCACCAAATGCACAATAACACTGACCGTTGCCATGATTGCCAGAATAAAGTGAGATGTTGCCGTGGCTATGTGGGCAGGGAACAACAACCATTCTGTCATTGCCGGCACGTGAATAATCCCGCCACCAATGCCCAGCAAGGGCGAGAAGAAGCCAACAAGGGTACTTAAGATGATGCCGTGACGCAGGTTGTACGAATACGTGTATTCGTGTCCGTCGCCGTCGGTAAAACGTCGTACAGTATGTCCCGATTGAACAGCTTTTCTGGTAAGGGGCTTTCGTTTACCTCCGAATGCAAACAGGTAGCCCGACACAACAAACAAAATGATACCAAAAATGATATTGAACAGCGTTCGTGGGATAACCTGTGTTGTTAATACACCAAGAACTGAACCGGGTATCGTTGCAATGGCAAAAAGAATGCCCGAACGATAATCAATACGTTTAGATTTCATGTAGGCCACTGAACCCGATGTGGCATTAATAGCAACAATGGCCATTGAAATAGCGGTGATACTTTGTGCCGACAAGTCCGGGAAGAGGAGCAGCATCAGCGGTACCAGGATAAAACCGCCCCCAGCTCCGATGAGCGTTCCAACGGTACCAATACCAAAGCCAAGCGCAATAAACAGTGCGTAGCTTACTACCATAAATGTTTAGTTAGCATGGGTTTCATAATGATGGTGTAGTGATCACACCCTACGTCCAGTGAATTTCCTTAATCGTTGAATCATCTTTCAGCGCCTGTAATATGTCATTGGCAATCTTACCGTTAATACCAGAAATTGTTAAATCATATACACATTCATGCTCGGTTTTGTCGAGTGTGTAGTTCTCGATCGTGATGTCGGGGCGGTTTAGCAGGTACATGAAAATGCCGGAGTTGCTGGCATTGGGTGCGGTTGTTAAACGGAGCATTCGCCGCTTGAATTTCCTGGAGTAGAAGTGCTCAAACGGACGCAGTGCGTACAGGATAATCAGTGCGATGATGGTTGTGGCAATGGCAGCAAAATACATCCCGCTGCCGGTTGCCAGTCCGATTGCGGCAACAGTCCACAGGCCTGACGCAGTGGTTAAACCATGAACCGTTCCTTGCTTGGAAAACAGGATGGTTCCGGCACCGATAAATCCAATGCCGCTAACTACCTGGGCGGCAATCCGGGAGGGATCCAGATTAACGTTTGCCGTTCCCAGGATGTCAGAAAACCCAAATGCCGATACGATCATGATTAAACAGGCACCAACACAAACCATCATGTGGGTGCGTAAACCGGCCGTCCACTGCTTACGCTCACGCTCAATTCCTACAAGAGCGCCAAGCAGGGCAGCAACAACCAGGCGGGTTGCAATTTCGGATGTTTCAAGCATGGTGTACCTCCTCTGCTGACGTGAAACGGTGTGGTGTTGCAACACGAGTAACGTAGCTAATGGTACGAAAGTACGGACAGAGCCGTTTCCACTATTGCCTGAAATTTCAGGCAAGATGCCATCGGCCGCCGGGGATCTGGCGAATATAGCCGTTCATCTCCAGCTCTGATAACCTTACAAGTGCTTCCGCAATACTACAGTTCCACTGCTGAGCAGCCGTTTCAGTGAAGATTGGGTCAGCACCAAAGAGTTTAACGAGGTCGGTAGGGATCGAGTCGTAACAATGTTTATCAGTTGCAAACTGTTCGTGCATGGTACCTGCAAACAGCGTGTTCAGAACACTTTCGGCCGAGTCCAGAAGCATGGCTTTCCCGGTCTTGATGAGATTGTTGCACCCAGCGCTTCGTGTACCTGTAATGGGGCCTGGAACTGCCCATAGCGGGGTACCCTGCCGGAGAGCAAAATCTGCAGTGATCAGTGCACCACCGGTGAGCTTGCTTTCGACAATGACAACGGCATCACTCAATGCAGAGATGATGCGGTTGCGGGCCGGAAAATATGGCGGCAGGGCTGCAACGGTGATTGGATATTCACTGATTACAGCACCGCCGTGCTCTACAATTTGCTTTGACAAGTGTTGTGCCGACTGAGGCGAAATCCGCTGGTGTCCGCTTGCTATGACGGCAACGGTTGTACCGCGCGAACGCAGACATGCTTCATGGGCAATGGTGTCGATCCCGTTGGCAAGACCGCTAACAATAACACAGCCCGATTTTGTCCACAACTCTACACACTTCTCGGTTACCGGTTTACCATACGATGCCGTACACGATCGGGTGCCTACCACGGCAATAGCCGGTACTGATGATGGCGGAAGGTTTCCGGCTACGTACAGAAGCATTGGCATAGGGTCAGCCACCAGCAGACGCGACGGGAAATCGGGGTGCCACCGGCTGAGAATGCGGACGTTGGCTTCCTGACATTTAGTGATGATTTTCTCAGCTACCTGGTACAATTCAAAATGGAGAATGCCAAGAGATGCCAGTGCGTCTTCGGCCGTAGCATACTTCTCAACAAGCAAACACCGCTGTGCATTGGTAAGTTTTCCAACTAACGATAATTCTACAAGTCGAATCAAGGGCCAGGGTTCAGGTGATGCCATATACCATTGTATGCGTTACAGACAATGGTGTGACACGACTAAAAGCAGCTACATCTGTACAAGGTCATGTTGTATGATTGCGGCGATGGCCGGAAATAAGTCGGCAGGGACGGCGGTACGAAGTTCCTGCAATGCGGTGTCCAACGTATTGCTAAACGCCTGAACAAGCGGCAGGACTTCCTGAACAAGCGGCTCGTCAGAAGGGATCGTTATCTCTGTTTTTCCGAGGTTAATAAGCAATGCAACTAATTCGGCTTCGGCGTCGGACGAGCAGTCAATAACACCACCTACCTTAGCCCCCTTCCAAAGGGTTACATGAGTGCCAAACATTCCCGTGTTGTTTGTGGCGTGTGTTATATCGGCCTCAATTACCATGGTGCGTGTGGTGTTCTTGGGCAGTTGGTTGATGCGGGAGTCATACCACTCCGACATAGCCGTAAGCTTACAGGTGCCGGCAAGCCTGGAGGCGAGTGCCGTGGCAATATGGGCAACATTGGTCTGTTCAGTAAACCATGCCAGCGTTAAGCGGTACAGCCAGAGCTGCTCCTGGGGGGTAAGCGTAAAAATGTGTTCCATCAGCCAACGGTCTAAGCGCCGGCGGTCGCGCCTGATGCCGTCTAACCGTACAGCGTCTGGATTACCGGTGCCGTATTCATCGGCAAGGGTACGTATCGGACGGAACAAGAGCTCACGGTGACGCTGTACATCAATCTGATCAAGTATGGCACGATCCGGAATTAGCAGCTCCCGTGCGTCGCGCACGGTAACATCGGTATGAACAGCATCATTCCGCAACAGCAGGTGGTAGAATAGTCCAACCGTACTGTTTAACCACAGAGCAATGGGACCGGAATACGGAGCATGGTGAACGGTGATTCCAATTGCTGCGTCGGTTACAAAGGCATGGGCAGGGTTCAGAGCAACAATCCAACGTTTACTCTGGGTTTTGGGAATTATCAGGTCGGGCTGAATCAGCTCGCCCAGATGCCACCAGGGTGTACGTTGCTGAAGTGAGGGTCTAAGGTGGATTCCTGCCTCTTCAGCTTCCGTAATGTGCTTGCCAACATTGCTTCCGGAGAAAGTATCCCGCTCTGTACCCAGGACGAGGAGCCTGCGATAAGCCGGAGGGATGCCGTAAATACTTTCAATTTCAGAGTCGGAGGTGATAACGGTATTGTCGATCAGGTTGCCATGGTCGTTGCACCGCTGCCAAAATCTGGATTCGAGGTCTTTGCGGACAATCTCGTCGATCGCTGGCAGAAGTATCTCATTAGCTCCGGTCCGAATACCGTTGTGAACATCAGCAAGAGAAGTAAGAGGGATTAAACGATTAGAAATTTTGTTAATAATGGCAGAGATGTCGTCCGGTGGAATAATTAAATCATCCCACGACGAGTTTGCACCTTTGCTCCGCCGGAGCAGGGTGTGCTGACGCACGTGTCGGACACTTACTTCGGCATTGGTGCGGTTGCGTCCGTTGTTATGCAGGTAGCGGATGTACTGTTGAATGCTCTCAATACGCTTTTGGCCAAATGCCTCTGGTTCGGTTGGTTCAATTACCGTGCTGCGCGGCATTCGTAAACAGGCAAACGAGACCATGTCAGGTTTTGAGGTGGTACCTGTCTCGGCAATTACACAGCACACACCGGCATCAGGAGTGGTGAATGATTCGGCATCAGCAAACAGAATCCATCTGACGCGGAAATTATCCAGCAGCGTAGTGCGGACATGTGCATACAGCCGGCTTCTTAGTGTTTGCATTGGTGTAAACCAGAGCAGTGTGGCGTGCGGCACGCCGGAAATCTGGTGTAAGGCGTCCATAATTTCTTCCGGTGTTCCAGCCAGAGCAGACTCTATCCGCACAGTTGCGCCAGGCACAAGCAGCTGAACACGCTGTTCAATCCTGCCCATTGAGCTTCCGCTTTCAATGATGACAGGGGGCTTTGAACCAGCGTGGATATCCGACGCAATTACTGCAAAGTCAATGGCATCAAATGTCGGCACCGGTATGCCGCGGTAGGCTGCTGCCCAAATCCGAGCCTTCTGTCTGTCAGGTGCCTTATACAGTTCCCACTGACCAGCAAACACTATCTCGCGAACCAGTTCTGAAAACAGCTGCTGAAATTCAGCACGTACCTCAAAGGTTGGAAGTTTCTGTAACTCACTAGCACCGCGGTTATAGGCATCGTGAACATAAGCCTGTACAACGTCCAGCATTAGGCCCACGGAGCAACCGGGTTCCGGAAGATTCATGGGAAGGTCAGCCAGCATCAGCAGATTCGGGAAGTCCTCAATACGCGGGTTGTGACAGCAGCGCGCCAGCTCGGCAAGAGTGTGTTCCGTCCACGACAATCGTAGTGTGGCCGATAATGCCAATGCACGCTGTAGAGCCTCGGTAACAGCCTGCTTGTTGCCGGGAGCCATCATTTGGTCTGTATCTGCAACCATAGCCCCTTCCCAAATTCCATGCATAGTAAACTGTGCGCCGGCCTCAGAGTCTCGTTTGGAGGAATAGGCAACAATTGTCCGAAACGTACAAAGAATTACCAATTGGGCGCCAATACGGGACGCTGCCGACCGGACTTTGTCGCGCGATTCCTGCACGAATGGGCGTTCCTGTGGCTGAAGAGCCGACACAACGGCAATGGGATGGCCATGAGGATCTTTAACAACAAGGAATGTGCCCTGAATTGATGAGTGCAGAGTTACGGTTGCATCAATCATTGCATTGTTTACGGCATCGTGTAAACATGCAGATAACACGTACAGCTCGGGCTTCGTCATACAGTGGCAATCGATGTTACAGTCCGCGCCAGTTCAAGAGCCTGCTCCCTGGTGGGGGCTTCGGCAATGATGCGCATGATTGGTTCAGTATTGGAGCTTCGCACGTGCACCCAGTGTGTTCCCCACGCAGCATGGAGTCCGTCGTCAAACGACAGCCGGGCATCCGAGAACATCTCTGCAACGTTTCTGAGTATTGTTGGCACCATGGTAGTATGATGCAGCTCAATCTTCTGCTTAACCATGTGGTATGCGGGAATTGTGTTGCACAGGCCCCGCAGCGAGATCCCTTTTCGGCGGAGATGGGACGTTATCAGTGTGATGCCAACCATAGCATCACGTCCGCTGTGGCATTCAGGATAGATCACGCCGCCGCTGCCTTCACCGCCAATGACTGCGCCAACGGAACGCATTTTGTTTACAACGTTAATTTCGCCAACAGCAGAGCGGTGAACCACAGCGCCGTACAGTTCGGCAACATCGTCCACCATTCGGGTAGTACTATAGTTTACAACAATGGAAGCGTTTGCGGGATCGGGTATAGCATCAAGGACAGCCAGTGTGGCTAAGGTGACGGTGTATTCCTCACCAATTGGTGTACCGGTTTCGTCAATCAACACCAGCCTGTCAGCATCGGGGTCAACGGCAATTCCCATGCATGCACCAAAGCGGGTAACGGCCTGGGCCAATTCCGTAAGGTTTTCAGGAATTGGTTCGGGTTTGTGAGGGAAGATTCCGCTGCCGTTACAGTTGATGCCGGCAACCGAATATCCTAACCGCTGTAACAGTCTGGGGACAATCACAGACCCCGATGCATTTACTGCGTCAACAGCAACAACGTCAGATTGCAGTGGAGGAAGATTGAGTGTTGCGGGAAGTCTCCGAACAATGCCGATATGGTCATCAATTGCAGTGGTAATATTGTTTACCGTGCCGGCCTGTTGTTCAAGCCTAAGTACACTGGCATCAGTGCCAGCGTATTCCCAGAGCAAACTGCATTTGTCGGGAGAGAGAAAGACGCCGTCAGGCCCGAGGAACTTCAGACCGTTCCATTCTGCCGGATTATGTGAGGCCGTTATGATGATGCCACCAGCGGCCGAGCTTTGTTCTACATTGAGTTGTACAGTTGGAGTTGGTACCGTGCCAAGCACATGCACCGTACGTCCGCATGCCCTCAGGGCGCCCACTACAATATCACGTATCCATTCACCGCTGGGCCGGCCGTCGGTACCAACGCAGATATGGCCGTCAGGCAAGACGGCTGCGGCAGCAACGGCGTGCCGGGCAATAACGTGAGGTGACAAACTTGTACCAAGGGTACCGCGCAGACCAGAGATGGATTGAATGAGAGGCATGTACAAAGTTATACGGTCTATTTCATCATCAGCCGTTCTATTCCGTCGGCAGTACGTGTCAGTGCTGCCGACATATTTTCAGGCCCGTGTTCGGTTATCAGGATATCGTCTTCGATGCGGACGCCGATATTCCACCATTTAGGATCGCAGTCTGCGCCTTCGGGTATGTAAATACCCGGCTCCACTGTTATAATGCTATTTACTTTCAGCGGACCGCCGGTTCCGGCATCGTGAACGTCGAGTCCAAGGTAGTGTGATGTACCATGCATAAAGTACTGCTTAACCTGGTCGTCAGTTGTAATGATACCCAGTTTCTTAAGCCCCTTGGTAATCACGCGTACGGCAGCATTGTGTGGAGCCTTAAAAGGGGCTCCGTTCATGCATGCTGCAATGCCGCTATCCTGTGCTTCAAGAACGATGTTGTAGATGGCCCGTTGCTCTGGCGTAAACCGGCCATTAATGGGGAAGGTGCGCGTGATATCGGCGGTGTAGCCATGGTATTCTGCGCCGCAGTCTGCCAGTACAAGGTCACCCGTAAGCGTTGTCCGCCGGTTTGCGGTATAATGCAGTACGCAGGCGTTGTAGCTGCTACCTACGATGC
>WBZO01001734.1_pt1 | contig 18993 bp, 15 predicted proteins | sample 5204261 | NCBI WGS metagenome assembly WBZO01 (sample SAMN12412400, study PRJNA552823) | activated sludge metagenome | isolation source: activated sludge from anammox sidestream of wastewater treatment plant... | place: USA: North Carolina | collected 2017-09
CCGCGCCCGTCGCCGCGGCGGGAGCCTGCTCGTGCGGCACGTGCACCCCGACGACGGCGCCCTCGTGCGCCGGCAACGACCTCGGCGTCAGCTGGGGCAGCAACAATGCATGCGGCGCGAGCAGCGACAGCTTCGACATCACCGACGGCGCCTGCATCGACTGGGGCTACGGCATCTTCGATGTCGTCCAGTACCACCGCTGGCAGGCGCGCACGCCCACCGCGGGGGCGTGCACCGCAGCGAAGGTCGAGGACGCGGCGAAGGTGACGACGACCGAGGTGCGTACCTGCACGGGCGCGGCAGAGGGCGTCGCGTGCACGGCCGTCCTCGCCGGCGCGCGCGTGTGCACGGAGTCCGCCGGCGGCGCGTGCGCGGCTCCGTTCTCGGCCGAGCTGGACGTGGGCGACGGCGCGTCCCTCGCCTGCGGCGACTGCGGCTGCACGCACGCGGCGACGAAGTGCACCGTCGAGTACCACGGCGACGCGACGTGCACTCAGCTGAAGTACACGACCGAGGCCAACGGCGTCTGCACGCGCACCAACGATGCGCAGAACGTGCAGTACCTGAAGGTCTACCCCGGCGGGGTCACGTGCACCGCGACGGCCGGGGCGCCGACGACGTCGCTCACGAACCCGCGCCGGCTCTGCTGCACCCCTTGATCACGGCGTCGGCGTCGCCTCGCGCTGGCGGATCGCCCAGTCGCTCGCCACGATGTACTCCTTCTTCTCCGCGCCGCTCGCGTCACGCACGATGAAGTAGAGCCAGCCGTCGGAGCGGAAGTGGGGGAAGAGCGCGAACTGTCCCGGCTTCATGTGCGCGACGCGCACCTTCTTGCCGGTCACGAAGTCGGCCACGAAGATGTCCGACGCGCCCTTGTCCTTGTACTCGTCGAACGAAGCGTCGCTGTCGAAGTCCTCCCGCGTCAGGTAGTGGTGCGTGGTGAGGAAGCGCTCGTCGAACGAGAAGTTCGCCTTGTTGCCCTTCATGCAGATGCGACCGACCGGCTTGACCGAGTAGCCGAGCTGGCCGTTCTCTCCGGCGACGCGTGCGCCGAGCAGCGTGCCCGAGCGTGACATCATGATGTCGCCCTCGAACGGGACGGAGAGCTCCGTGGACTGCTTGACCTCGTAGCCGTCCTCCGCCTCGTTGCCGTTGGCGAACATCACGCGGACGATCGCCTTGGCGTCGGGCCCGAAGGTCGTCGACAGGTCGTGGTCGCTCGCGGTCTGACCCGGGTTGTCGCTCGCGAACTTGCCGTTGACGATGAAGTGGTCGGCGATGGAGTTGTCGCCGATCTTCTGGCCGACGGTCTGGTAGAGACCGACGGAGTTGAGCTTCGAGCACTGCGGCTCGTTGAAGCTCACGCGCTTCGTCTCGGGGTTGGTGAGGAGGCTCTGCGCGCAGAACACGCCGCCGTTCGGCGTGCCCTGGAACATGAAGCCCTTGTTGTCCGGCCAGAAGTCCGGGTCGTACCGGGCCGACGCCCCGATGTCGCGCGTCTTGCCCGGCGTGAGCGAGGCCTCGAGGTCCGCGATGATCGCGCCGTCCTCGCCGCCGCCCGACATGCCGTTCGCGACGAAGCGGCCGTCGGCCGATGTGCGCGTCCAGAAGAACGTTCGGTACCCGAGCTCGCGCAGCACGCGGACGTTCGATCCGTCCTGCGCCCAGCCCTTGCCGTAGTCCTTGCTCTCGGCGAGCGGGAAGACGTCCTTGCCGCCGCTCTCTTGCTTGAAGCAGTCGACGGCCTTCGCGTTCGGCGGGCAGGCGAACATGGCGACGCCGTCGGTGCGGTTGCGCGCCTCCCAGCCCTTGGTCTTCATCTCGCTCGCGTGGGCGCGGAGCTCCGAGAAGTCGTCGGTGCAGGTCGTCGGGCGCGCCTCCTCGTGGAGCACGTCGCCGATCTTCGGCAGGCCCTTCTCCATCCACTGCGCGATCGTGTCGTACTCGCCCGCGGTGAGGCGATCGTACTCCGCCTCGATCGGCATCAGCGTCTGCTCGCGGAACTGCTTGTAGATTGCATCCTTGCCGGCGAAGAGCTTCTTGAACAGCTCCCTGTGCTTGTACGTCGTCGGCGTGCGGTCCTTGTTGACCGCGGCCGTGCCGCCGAAGTGCGTCCCTGCCGAGAGGAAGCCGAGCTTGGCGGGCGCGAACGTCGAGGTGGGGTCGGTCGGGTCGCGGCGCATGTAGTTGATGCGCTCGTCGACGGACTTCGACTCGTCCGAGAGGAACTCGAGCGAGCGCTTCGAGTCGTCGCTCCACTTCTTCAAGGTCGCGGTGTTGATGTCGTGGCAGCGGTTGCACTGCTGCTGCGCGCCCTCGACCTTGCCCCCCATGATCTGGAGCGACTTGATCGCGAGCTCCTTCTGGGTGAGCGCCTCATCGGAGGACTCGGCGTCCTCGCCGGCGACGCCGCAGGCGACCGCGAGGGGGGCGACCACCAGCGAGAAGATCGAGAGGGCGACGAGCTTGGAGCGCATTTGTAGCTCGAGCGTGCACCATGTATGCCATAGGCGGGATATGTGCTCCCATGTAGGCAGCATCGAATTGCGCGGGTTTTGCGCGATGCCCGCCCCTTCGGGGGAAACCGCAGGCGCAACCGTGATGGGCCGTTGATCCATGCTCCCGTTCGATTCCAGTGAGAGTGGACGCCGACGACTCCTCTTCTTAATGCCGTGAAAACCAGCTAACCGAAGGGGCTCCCATGACCACCAAGAAGTCCTTCGTCGTCGCCGTCGCCGGGGCCACCGGCGCAGTCGGTCGCGAGATGCTCCGCACCCTCGAGCAGCGCGCCTTCCCCGTCTCCCGTGTCGTCGCCCTCGCGAGCAAGCGCAGCGCGGGCCGGACGCTCCCGTGGAAGGGCGGCGAGATCGTGGTCGAGGAGCTCGGGCCGAAGTCGTTCGAGGGCGTCGACATCGCGCTCTTCAGCGCGGGCGCGAGCGTCTCGCGCGAGTACGGCCCGATCGCCGCGAAGTCGGGCGCGGTCGTGATCGACAACTCGAGCGCGTGGCGCATGGACCCCGAGGTCCCGCTCGTCGTGCCGGAGGTGAACATCGCCGCGGCCGAGCATCGTCCGAAGGGCATCATCGCGAACCCGAACTGCTCGACGATCCAGATGGTCGTCGCGCTCAAGCCGCTGCACGACGCCGCGCGCATCAAGCACATCGTCGTGTCGACCTACCAGGCGACGAGCGGCAAGGGACACGCGGCGGTCGAGGACCTCCTCGCGCAGGCGCGCGCGGTCGTCGAGGGCAAGAAGGTCGAGCCGAGCGTCTTCCCGGGACAGATCGCGTTCAACGTGCTCAGCGACTGGAAGGCGGGCGAGGACGGCTACTCGGAAGAGGAGCTGAAGATGGTGCACGAGACGCGCAAGATCATGGGCGACGACACCATCGCAGTGTCGCCCACGACGGTGCGCGTCCCGGTGGTGAACGGCCACTCCGAGGCGGTGCACGTGCAGTTCCACCGCCCGATGAGCGCGGAGGAGGCGAAGAAGCTCCTTCGCGGCGCGGACGGCGTCGTCCTCATGGAGGAGGCGTACGCACCGGGCAAGCACCCGCAGCCCGTTCTCGCAACGGGTCAGGATCCGGTGTTCGTCGGTCGCGTTCGCGACGACGTCGGCGTGAAGGGCGCGATCGACATGTTCGTCGTCGCGGACAACCTCCGGAAGGGCGCGGCGCTCAACGCCGTGCAGATCGCCGAGCGTCTGTTCGTGCGCTGACGCGCGCGAGCTAGACCTCGACGAGATCGAGGCCGCAGTCGATCTCGAGACGGAACTGACCGCGTCCCGCGGACGGGATGCGGACGTCCGGGCACTTTTCCTCGAGCCGCTTGCGGAGGAGGATGAGGCGGCTCTCGAGGTTGTCCTTCACCGCCGGCAGGCCGAGCGACGGATCGAGCCGGAGCTCGCGGTTCGTGAACTCGGTGCGCCCTTCCTCGCGGTAGCTCTGGAGGAGCTTCCAGAGGATGCGCGCGGGGACGTTGCGGATCAGGTACTCGCCGTCGACGAACACGCAGTCGTCGGCGCGATAGAGCTTGAACGAGCGCGCCTTGCGCGACGGCGCCGGCAGCGCAGACGAGCGCTGGCTCGGGGTGACGGGCACGTCCTCGTCCTCGAGCATGCGATCGATCGCGATCGCGACCTGGTTGCCGACGATGTTCAGGAACGCCTCGTGCCACTCGTCGAAGCCGAGGACGCTCTTGCTCTCGACGGCGAGGACGCCGACGAGCCGGTCCTGCACGAGCAGCGGGATGCCGAGATGGCTGCGCGCGTCCGGCAGGCCGGGCAGGGGGATCTCCGGCGTGAGCACGTGCGCGAGGCTCGAGCCGGTGACCTCGCCGCGGATCGCGCGTCCGTAGCGCATGTCGTTTCCGACGTGGGACATGCGGAGGATCCGCTTCTGCTGCGCGACCGTCCCGACGAGACCGGTGCCCATCGCGACCTCCGCGCCGACGCCGCTCTCGCCGTAGCCGGTGCTCGCGACGGTGAAGAGGCGGGCCTGCGGCTCGTCCGGCAGGAGGATCATCGCGTGCTCGAACCCGAGCTCCTGCCTGAGGGCGGCGAGCAGCGAGGAGAGGAGCGACTCCAGGTCCTTCGCGCGGTTCAGACGGTCGGAGACGACCTGCAGGGCGCGCAGCTCCGAGCGATGATCCGTCGCAGGCAGCGGCTTGGGCTCGTCGGGCGGGGCGGCGCGCAGGAAGTCGTCGACCCTCCTCACGCCGAGCACCTCGTAGACGTCGGCGGAGAGCAGGCGGAAGACGCCGGTCATGCCGGTCTGCGACGCGATCGCCTCGATGCGCACGGCCATCGTGTCGAACATCGGTCCCGAGGTCTCCGCATGATCGAAGCGGAGGTCCAGGTCGTAGGCGTCGAACGTGACCGGATCGTGGACCTGCACGCTCGCGTACGGGTTCTCCGCGACGTTCGCGCGCGTCTTGTTGAAGAACTGGCACGAGAGCGCGACGTGGCGCTCGTCGACGTAATAGACCTGGCTCACGTACGTGACGTTCGGCTCGCCGCTCTTCGAGCACGTCGCGACGATCGACGGGATGACGCCGTGGAAGCACGCGGAGAGATCGCCGAGGCGTACCGTCATGACGACCCCGCGACGAGGCGCGCGCCCGCCGAGGGGCCCGGCGTCTGCTGGAAGATCGCGTCGATGCTCACGTCGACGCCCGTCGACGGCCAGTAGGTGAGCCGCGAACCGAGCGCGCGCGGGAGACCGACGAGCTCGACGTGCTCGCCCCACGCCTCGAGGTAGCTCTCGAGGAACGCCCGCTCGTCGCCCGCCGCCGCGCGCATCGCCGTGACCTCGCCCTTCACCTGGATCGACCGGTGGTCGAGCGGCCGGGTGAACGTCAGGGCGATCCGCTGCGTGTCGCGGAGGTTGGCGAGCGCCCGCGCGCCGGGCCCGTCGGGGACGTAGACGGTCAGCGTGCGCCGCCCGTCGTGGACCTTCACGCCGACCGCGCGCATCGCGTACGGCCGTGATTGTGCGTCGCGCGTGCCCACGAGGATCGAGACGCCGCTCTCGATGAACGGCACCAGGTCTTCGGGGATCGGCGGGCGCTCCTCGGCCATCGCGAGTGCAGGTTATACCTCGTGACGATGCGGTGACGAAGGACGGTGGAGGCCTTTACCGCCGCCGGCCGAGCCTTAGCTTGGCAGCGCATTGAAGAAGCTCTTCGTCGTGACGCTCGTGGGGTTGGCGGTGGTGGGCGGCGTGGTGCTGGCAAAGGGGGCGAATCCGGCCTCCACGCCCGAGGGCCGCGCCTGCATGCGGCTTTCGGAGCTCTGCTCCACGGAGGAGGTGAAGCCCAAGGACTTCGCCGAGTGCCTGGATGACATGAAGTCGGCGCGCAAGCTCGCGGGAGACGCCAACTTCGAGCGCTCGGCCAAGTGCGCCGAGGAGCAGAAGTCGTGTGCGGCTGCCGCGGGCTGCTACGCCGGCGGCGTCGGCATGGGGGCGGTGGGCGAGATGATGAAGGGCTTCGGCACGGCGCTCTCCCGCTGAGCCGGCAGGAGGGACGGGAAGATCGACGTGCAGGTCGTCGTAGCCGTGCTAGAGCGCGCCGGCGCTCACCCCCACGATGACCACGCGCCTTCCGCTCGCCTCCACGCTCGCGCTGCTCCTCGCCGCAGCCTGCTCTTCCTCGAACGACGGTCCCGCACCGGCGCCGGGGCAGAGCACGGCCGAGGCCCCTGCCGACCCCGCCGGATCCGGAGATCCCTCCGCCCCCGCGCCGTCCTCGCCGCGCGCGGTCCCGCCCAATGGCTCGGCGGGCTGCGGCGTCGCGGGCGTCACCCCCGGCGGAGGCCAGTCGCGCTCGATCGACGTGAAGGGCGCGGCGCGCACGTACCTCCTCTCGATCCCGGCGGCGTACGACGCGTACCAGGCCTATCCCGTGGTGTTCGTCTTCCACTCCGGCGGCGGCACGGGGACCAAGGCGCGCGACTACTTCAAGTTCCAGAACATCGCCGAGGACAAGGCGATCTTCGTCTACCCCGACGGCAAGCGAGGCGAGTGGGACCTCGAGACGCCCGCAGAGGGCAACGCGGACGTCGCGCTGTTCGACGCGCTGCTCGCGGATCTGAAGGCGCACACGTGCATGGACGCGTCGAGGGTCTTCGCCACCGGCTCGAGCATGGGCGCGTACTTCTCGAACCAGCTCGGCTGCCGTCGCGGAGACGCGCTCCGCGCGATCGCTCCCCACGCGGGCGGCGGCCCGTACGACGTCGACTCGGCGTACGACCAGGACGGGCACCTGAAGTGCGCCGGCAAGCCCGTCGCGGCGATGGTGTTCCACGGCGACAACGACACGAACGTGAGCGTCGAGGACGGCCAGCTCTCGGTCGATCACTGGGCGTGGGCGAACGGCTGCAAGAAGACGAACAAACCGATCGCGCCGAGCCCGTGCGTCGCCTACGACGGGTGCAACAAGCCGGTCGTCTGGTGCAAGGTGCCTGGCATCGGCCACCGCGTCTGGTCCGAGGGACCGAAGGCGAGCTGGGACTTCTTCGCGTCGCTCTGAGCCGTACGTCCATTTCGTCGTGTGAAATGACCAATCGGGCGAGGTCAAGTTGCCCTGGTCATGCGGATGCGGCGCCTTAGCCTGAGGTGAATGCGACATTTCTTGGGTGGGATGGGGATTGTCGGCGCCGTCCTCGTGGGTCTCTTCGTCCCGGCGTGTTCGAGCTCCGGATCGTCTTCCGGTGGTAGCTCGTCGTCCGGCGACGGTGGTGGAGGCGGTGGCTCGAGTGGATCGGCGGATGGGGGTGGGCCTGGCGCGGGAGGCGCGTTGCCGGCCACGACGTTCCTCTTCGTGCAGAAGGACGCGTACGATCACGACACCCTCATCGCCTACGACCGGGCGAGTGGCCAAGCGGCGACGGTCACCGATTTCACCGGCGACGGGAGCAAGGGATGGTCGCTCGGCAATAGCTACGCGATCTCTCCCGATCGCACCCGCATCGCGGTCGCCTCGCTGTACGGGGCGACCCAAGCGGACGTCGACACGAAGCTCGCCGCCAAGAGGATCTGGAGCCTCGCTGTCGACGGCTCGGACTTCCGTCGCCTCACGCCGGTCTGGGAGAACAAGGCCGCGGGACGAACGAACTGGCAGATCGAGGTCTCCGATCCGATCTTCTCGAAGAATGGCGACAGCGTCTTCTTCGATTACGGCGAGTACTGGTACGAGGGGACGCAACTCCAAGGGGCCGCCGGCATCTGGAGCGTCGGCGCCGCGGGCGGCGCGCTCCCCGATCTCTTCAAAGCGCCGAGCCCGTGCAGCCTCGTCAGTCCGTCGATCGATCCGAGCACCGGCAAAGTCGCCGTCATCCACAGCGTCTGCGTCCCCGGACAGGGCCAGCAGGATGGGATCTACCTCCATGACGATAACGGCGGAGGCACACCGGAGCTGCTCCTCGCGAGCACCAACGAGGTCGACCTCATGCTCGAGCAGCCACGCTGGGCCGCGGACGGCTCGGGGTTCGTGTTCATCGCTCTCGCGCGGGTTCCGGACGGCAACTCGACGAGACAGGTGCGCAGCCTCTTCGTCTTCGACATGAAGACGCGTGAGGCGACGCCGGTCGTCGTTCCGGAGAGCCCCGACGCGCGCGTGATCGACGCGACCGTCGCGCCCGATGTGAGCGCGATCGTCTACTGCCTCGAGGAGGGCGACGCGCGGAACCTCCACCTCATCGATCTCAGCGGCGATCAGGCGACCGACACGGCGATCACCAACGACGGCAAGAGCTGCCACCCGGTCTGGTGACGACCATGATCCGAACGAACATCCCCGCCCTCGCTTGCCTCGCTCCGCTCGTCGTCTTCGTCGCGTGCATCAATGAGCCCGCGCCCGCGCCCCAGCCGACTCCCCCGACGGGCTCGGCCGGTCCTGACGTAGCAGCAGGAGCTCCTTCGAAGTGCACGCCGTCCACGGGCGCCGGCACGACCCACGACGCGGCTCCGACCGCGGACGAGACCTGGACCGCTGCTGCGAGCCCGCACGTGGTGAGCGGCGCGCTCTCGCTACCCGCCGGTCGCACGCTCACGATCGAGCCATGCGCGGTCGTGCAGATGAAGAGCGGCGCGTCGATGATCGTCGAGGGCAAGCTCCTCGCACTCGGCGTCGAGGAGAAGCTGATCCGCTTCGAGCGTGCCGAGGCGACGGCGCCATGGAAGACGATCGAGGCGCGAAAAGGCGCGGAGCTTCGATTCGCGTGGACGTCGTTCGACGGGGGCGGGAGGCTCGACGGCAGCTCGCCGACTCAGGTCGGTGCGCTCGACATTCGCGGCGATCAGGACAGCGCTACGCAGCCGATCCTCTTCGTCGACACCGTCGTCGTGAAAGGCTCCGAGTCGCTCGGCATCCTCGTTCGCGAGGGCGGCGGCTTCGCACCGGGCTCGAAGGATCTCGCGATCACCGGCGGCGCGAGCTTCCCGATCAGCATCTGGGGACGCGCCGCGGGAGGCCTACCGTCGGGCCTCTACAGCGGCAACGCCGTCGACGAGATCATCCTCCCGGCGATGGGCGGCCGCGACGACATCAAGGAGGACACGAAGCTCGCCGACCTCGGGGTGCCCTATCGCATCGGCGGTCCGACCGGAGGGAAGTCGCTGGCGGTCGCGGGCAGCGGCTCGGTCCCCCTCCTCACGATCGCCGCCGGCGTGAAGCTCCGCTTCGACAAGGACGTGCGGCTCGACATCGACGCAAACTCCAACGTCGCCGCCGGCGCGCTGCGGGTGGAAGGAACGGCGCAGAGCCCGGTCGTCTTCGAATCGGCCGCCGCGACGCCGGCTGCGGGCGACTGGGTCGGGATCGTGATCGAAGGGACGCCGGACGCGCGCGATTCGATCGCTCATGCCGTGATCAGACACGCCGGCGGCCCATCGCAGATCTCGAGCTTCGATTGCCCGAGCCCCATGAACAGCGGCTTCGCGAACGAAGGTGCGATCCTGATCGTCGGCGGCCAGCCCGGGTCGACCTTCGTCACCAGCACGAAGATCGAAGACAGCGCCGGGGACGGCATCGTTCGCGGGTGGACGGGCGACCTCGTCGATCTGCTCCCGACGAACACGTTCACCAACGTCGCGCGCTGCAATCAGACGTATCCGAAGCCGTCCGCGGGGAGCTGTCCGGACCCTGCACCCTGTCCGAAGTGACGCGAGGATGTATATCCTCATGGGGGAACCCTCATGGGACCGGGGAGGAAACAAGTCCGCGCGCTCTCGGCGATCGAGACCGTGGAGCGCGCGTATCGGCTCGACGGCAGCGAGGCCGAATGGCTCGACGGGGTGCTCGCAGCGGCGCGGCCGGATCTGGACACCGGCTGCGGTGTGTACGCGTTCACCGGCAACGAGGACGTTCCGAACTTCCAAGCGGCCCCGGTCTTCGTGGCGCGCGATCTCGATCCCGGGTTTGCATCGCGTCTCGAGGAGGTGAACCGCGTCGCGCCTCCCGAGGTCGCCGAGATGCTCCGAAAGCAGCTCGTCACGTGCGGAGGTCTCGAGCAGACACTCGGTCCGGACCATCCCATCATGAAGAGCTTCCGCTCCGTGATGAAGCCCACGAAGGTGGAGGACGGCTTCAGCCTGTTCGCGCGGGACGCGCAAGGAGGAAGCATCACCCTGTCCGCGCCGTCACGCAGCGTCGTCAGCCTGGCGCCTCGCGTTCGCGGAATCTGGCGTCGGGTCGGACTGCATGTTGCCTCGTCACTGCGTCTGAGGCGGAAGCTTGCCGAACGGGCAACCGTGCGCGATGCGGTGCTCGATCCCTCCGGCAAGATGCAGGATGCTACCGAATCCATGGCGCGTGATCGAAGCGCGCAGGCCGTGCTCGTCCGTGCCGTCGCCGCGATGGAGAAGGCGCGCAGCGAAGCGATGCGCGGCTCGCCGGAGCGCGCGTTCGCTCTATGGCAGGGCCTCGTGGCGGGCGAGTGGTCGCTCGTCGATCACTGGGAGAGCGGCGGGCGTCGCTACCTCGCGGCGTACCGCAACCGCCCCGAGCTGCGCGACCCACGCGCTCTGACGCCGAGGGAGTGCGCGACGCTCAAGTACCTCGCGCTCGGCGCGAGCAACAAGGACATCGCGTTCGCGCTGGGCCTCCCCGCCGGCACGGTCTCTTCCTCCGTGACCAAGGTGATGAAGAAGCTCGGCGTGAAGCGTCGCGTCGACCTCGCGCTCCTCGCCGATCCGTCCCGGATGGACCGGCTCGATCTACCCGTCGCAGATCGCGAGGTCGGCGTCCTCAGCGTCGACGCCCGGCCTCACGGAGTCGCCGCGGAGGCGCTCTCGATCGTCGAGCTCGAGGTGACGAGCTACGTCGCGCGTGGCTGGAGCAACGAACGCATCGCGCGCGAGCGCCAGGTCTCGCCCCGAACGATCGCCAACCAGCTCCGCTCGATCTACCAGAAGCTCGGCATCACGAGCCGCAGCCAGCTCGTACGCGTCGCCACGACTCAGCCCGCGTGACTTCGTCGTACGGGCTCAGCCGGCGATCTCGCGCACGCCCTCGAGGAGCACGTCGATCTCCTCGGTCGTGTTGAAGACGTGCGGGCTCGCGCGCACGGTGCCGGGCAGGTGCGCGCGGTGATGGAGCACGTGCGTGCAGTGGAAGCCCGCGGACACGCACACCGCGAACATGTCGCAGAGCGCGCGCGCGACGCTCTCCTGCGTCATCGCCGGCGCGTCGACCACGAAGGTCGCGAGCGCGATGCGGCGCTCCGCCGGGACCTTCTTCGCGAGGACACGGACGCCGGGGATGTCGGCGAGCCCGTCGATGAGGTACTTGCTCATCGCGAGGTCGTGCTCGCGGATGGCCTCGAGGCCGACCTTGCGCATCCACTTCACCGCGGCGCCGAAGCCGATCGTCGCCTCGATCGCCGGCGTGCCGGCCTCGAACTTGAACGGCGCGTCGCGCGGGACGAAGCCGCCGACGTCGAGGTCCTGGTTGAGCGACACCATCCCGCCGCCGACCTGGTAGAGCGGGCACTTCTGGAGGAACTCCTTCTTGCTCCAGAGGATACCGACGCCCGAGGGGCCGAACGCCTTGTGGCTCGACGTGGCGAGGAAGTCGACGCCGAGCTTCGCGACGTCGATCGGCAGGTGCGAGAGCGACTGCGCGGCGTCGAGCAGCACGGGGACGCCCTTCGCGTGCGCGATGCGGACCACCTCCTCGACCGGCGCGATCGCCCCGGTGACGTTGGAGACGTGGCCGATGGAGACGAGGCGCGTCTTCGGCGTGATGAGCGAGTCGAGGGTCTCCCACCGCGGGAGGCCGTCGTCGTCGATCGGCATCGGCACGGGCTTGCCGTGCACGCGCCAGGGGAGCCAGTTCGCGTGGTGCTCGCTCGCGGGGAACACGACCTCGTCCTCGGGGCCGAGCTCGAGACCGTTGGCGACGAAGTTGATCGCCTCGGTCGTGCCGCGGACGAGGACGATCTCGCCCGGGCTCGCGCCGATGAGGCTCGCGACCTCGCGCCGCGCTTCGTCGAACAGGCGCGAGGCCTCCTCGCCGAGCGAGTGGACGCCGCGGTGCACGTTGGCGGTCGCGTTCTCGTAGTAGCCGACGACGGCGTCGATCACGCTGCGCGGCTTGGGCGTCGTCGACGCGTTGTCGAGGAAGACGACGGGGCGGCCCGACAGCTCACGCTCGAGCAGCGGAAACTCGGCCCGGACGCTCGTCGCGTGACTGTTGATGCTTTCCTTCATGTCGAAGCTCCGGTTTCGAACACGGCGTCGAGGGACGACGCGAGGGGGATGAGCCGGCGGGACGTCTTGTACTTGCCGTTCGGCTCGACCGCGACGGCGGTGGCGGCACGCGCGGAGACGCGCATGCCCGCGAGCAGGGGCGCGAGCGCGTCGCGCGCGGCGTCGGGCGAGCCGCCGACGACCTCCACGTCGACGGCGTCGGGCTCGCGCTGCACGACCTGGTAGGCGCGGAGGGCGAGCGGGGCGAGCGCGCGGTCGAGCGCGCGCGGCGTGACGATCGCGCCGTCCGGGCGGACGACCGCGTCCTCGAGCTTGCCCTCGACCGACGAGAGCGGCGGGACGGTCGACAGCCGCGACTCGCCGTCCGCCACCGAGACGAGATCGCCGAGCACGTAGCGGACGAGCGGCTGCACTTCGCGATCGAGCGTCGTGACGACGACGAGCGCGACGCGGTCGGCCCCCGGCGTCTCCACCCTGGCGGGCAGGAGCTCCACGTGGGTGGAGAAAGGTGCATGATGCAGCTTCTTGTCGTCGCCTTCGACGAAGAGCGTGCCGACCTCGCGCGCGGAGAAGACGTCGACGACCGGTCCGGGGTAGACGTGCTCGAGCACCTCGCGGTGCGTCGACGTGGCGAGCGCGCGCGTGAGCGCGATGAAGCCGCGCACGTCGAGCTTCCGGCCGAGGCTCGCGGCGTGCCGCGCGAGCACGTCGAGGTAGAACGGATCGGCCTCGAGCGCGACGGTCTCGTGCAGCCCGAGCTCGTCGAGCATGCGCGTCATGACCGGCTCGGTCCAGAACGTCGGGTCCTGCCGCGAGTTGAGGTGAAGGCGCATGCCCTCGAGGCGATCCTCGTATGCCGGATCGCCGGCGCCGCACGAGCCGGTGCCGCGCTCGGGGACCCAGAGCACCGCGTCCTTGTACGGTCCGAGCTCGCCCGCGATCGCGGAGGCGGCGCGGGGATTGACCGTCAGCGCGCGCAGCTCCTGCGCCCGCCACCACGCGGCGTCGAAGAGGATGCGGACGCGCACGTCGCCGGTGCCGGTCTCGATCACGGCGAGCTTGCCCGACGCGAGCTCCGCCTTCACGTCGCGACCCTCGGGCAGCCACGCCTTCGGCAGCGTCAGGCGAAGCTTGTCGCGGGTGAGCAGGGGAAGGGCGCGGAGGGCTTCGTCGAGCGGGGCGTCCTCCGCCGGGGCGACCGTCCCGGCCTTCGCATAGAAGGGGACGGTGGCGATCGCCGAACGGAGCGCCCGGACGACGCGCTTCGCGTGCTCGGGATCCGGCGCAGGGGGCTTCATGGCCGGCACTTAGCAGCGTTTTCCGCGCGCGGACAGGGACCCTCGGAAGGGGATGCATGAACAATCCCGATAGGTATACTGAGGTCGTGCAGCCGTGATGGCGGGCGGGTGCGGGGGGGGGTGGGGCCGGATGCGGGTGAGCATGCCAAGAACATGCTCACGCGCGCCCGCGCCCGGATTTTCCAGGCGTCGGCACATCGAAGATGAAGGCGAGGACCGTCGTGAGCATGCTCATGGCATGCGCACGCCAGAGGGGCGTCGGGCCCCCCGCGGGCCCATCGTGTCACGCGCGGCGCGCCACCCGCGCCTCGACGGCGAAGAGGAACGGCACGAGCGCGAGGCCGAGCGCGATCGAGAGGCCGGCGACGGTCGGGATGCCCTCGAGCGATGCATCGGCCCGCTCCGTGAGGAGCCGCGATCCCACGAACGCGCCGATCGCCGCGGCGAGGTGCTGCACGGCCGACTGCACGGAGGAGAAGCGCGCGCGCTCGTCGGCGCGTGGGACCTTCGAGGTCAGCGTGTTGTAGGCGACGTTCCGGAACGAATTGCCGAGCATGAAGCCCATGAAGATCGCCATGACCGGGACCGCGAGCGGCTCTCGGATGAAGCCGACGTAGATCACGAGCGACACCACGAGCACGCCGAACGTGCCCACGCGCGCCGAGCCCCACCGATCGACGAACGCGCCGACGAAGCGGGTGGCGAAGAAGCTGACGAGGCCGCCGGCCAGGTAGAGGAGGCCGAGGCGCTCGCGCGGATAGTGGAGGTTGCCGAGCACGTACGCCGAGATGTTCGGGATGAGGACGAAGCCGGCAGCCATGACGATGAACGTCATGAGGAGCGAGAGCGCGAGATCGGGGCGCACCAGATCGGCGAGCTCGCGCAGGGGCGAGCGCGAGCGGCGTGCTGCGAGATGGCCGATCATCGGCGGCAGCACCGCATGGGCGTACGTGCCGAGGATCGCCCCGAGCGCCGCGACCGCGACGAACGGCAGCTTCCACGTCCCTCGACGCGCGAGCTCGAGGCCCGCGGGCACGCCGAGGACGGACGCGACGGCGAATGCGCCCATCACCGCGCCCATCGCCTTGCCCCTTCGTGCGGGCGGGATGACGTCGGCGATGATCGAGTAGGCGAGCGACGTCGCGGGGCCGCCGAACGCCCCGGCGACGACGCGCGCGAGCATGAGGGTCGCGAGCCCGGTCGCGAATGCGCCGGAGAGGGTGCCGACGACGAGCCCGAGCATCGCCACGGCCAGCGCCTGCCGGCGATCGAAGCGATCGAGGAAGAACGCGCCGGCGAGGCCGGACACGCTCGCCGCCGCGGTGTAGCTGCCGCCGACGTAGCCGAGATGCGACAGCGGGATGCCGAGCGCCTTCGCGAAGTCGGGGCCCAGCGGCATGACCATCACGAAGTCGAGGATGTTCACGAACTGCACCGCGCCGACGCAGAAGACGATCGTGCGCTCGGACGGACGGTCGTTCATCGCCGTGCCGAGGATACGAAAAGTTGTCCCGTCCGGGCGCGCTCCGATAGCGGGAGGTCATGTACCGCGCTTCTCTCGCTTCGATGCTGGCGTCCTCCGCCGTGCTCCTCGCCGCGTGCGGAGGCCTCACCGACCAGAGCTCGTCGCGCGAGGTCGGCGGCGGCGGCGACGTCTCCGGTTCCGAGCGAGCCGGCAGGCCCAGCAGCGGCGCCCCGGCGGCGGGGCAGCCGACCGCGAACGCCGAGCGGGTCGCCGACGACATCGGCGTGCCCGGCGCGATCGCGCTCGCGTCCGATCGCGTGCTGTTCACGACGACGAAGACCAAGCTCCACGGCGAGCTGCGCGACACCGGCGGTCTCTTCGTCGTCCACAAGCGGCTCGGCCCGGCGCTCCTCGTCGCGCTGGACGAGAAGGGCGCTCGCTACGATGCCCTCGCGGTCGACGCGACGCATGCGTACGTCGCGACGAGCGATGCGCGGCTCTTGCGGGTGCCCCTCGCGGGCGGCGCCGAGTCGCCCATCGCCGAGCTCGCGGCGCCGGCCCTCGCGATCGCCACGGCGGGGAATCGTGTGTACTTTGCAACTTCCGACGGCGTCGTCGAGCGCGTGCCAGCGGACGGCGTCGGCGCCATCGAGCCGATCGCGACGGTGGCCGGACGTCCGCGTGCGATCTCGGTCGACGACCAGGGGGCCGTCTACGTGGCGACGTCGGTCAGCGACGGCGAAGGCGGATCGATCGTCAAGGTGGCGCCCGAGGGCGGCGAGCCGACCGTGCTCACGACGTCGCCCGCCTCGCCTTGCGCGATGACCCGCGACGGGCACGAGCTCTTCTTCACCGCCGAGAGCGCCGTGCACCGCCTCCCCGTCGAGGGCGGCCAGCCGGCGACGGTGACGGCGGGGGCGTCGTCGGCGTGCGCGATCGCGACCGACGGGGCCGACCTCTGGTTCGCCGGCGGCACCGGCCTCATGCGTGCGCCCGCGGCCGGAGGTCAGCCGATCGCGCTGCCTGCGGCGGCGAAGGCGCTCGCGACGCCGGGCGCGGTCGCGGTGGACGCTTCGCACGTGTACTGGCTCGAGGGCACGGCCGTGCTGCGACTCGCGAAGCCGGTGCGCTAGGCTGCACCGCGTGTCGTGGACGGTCGACTCCTGGAAGGACAAACCCCATGCGCAGGACGTCGCCTACGACGATCCGCGCGCGCTCGAGAGCGTGGTGGCGAAGCTGCGGCAGCTGCCGCCGCTCGTGACCTCGTGGGAGGTCGAGCGGCTCAAGCATCTCGTCGCCGAGGCGCAGGAGGGCAAGCGCTTCCTCCTCCAGGGAGGTGACTGCGCCGAGACGCTCGCCGACTGCCAGCCCGGGATCATCACCAACAAGCTGAAGATCCTGCTGCAGATGTCCCTCGTGCTCATCCACGCGGGCAAGAAGCCGGTGGTGCGCGTCGCGCGTCTCGCCGGGCAGTACGCGAAGCCGCGCAGCAGCCCGACGGAGACGCAGAGCGGCGTGACGCTGCCGAGCTACTTCGGCGATCTCGTCAACCGTCCGGAGTTCACGGCCGAGGCGCGCCGCGCCGACCCGCGCGCGATGCTCGACGCCTACAGCCACGCCGCGATGACGCTGAACTTCGTGCGCTCGCTCTCGGCCGCGGGCTTCGCCGACCTGCATCACCCGGAGTACTGGGACCTCGGCTTCATGGCGCGCGCCGATCTCCCGGGCGAGCTGCGCGAGGAGTACATGCAGACGACGCAGAAGCTCGGCGAGGCGCTCCGCTTCATGGAGGCGCTCGGCGAAGGCAGCGTGGACGAGCTGTCGCGCGTCGACTTCTACACGAGCCACGAAGGGCTGAACCTGCACTACGAGTCGGCGCAGACGCGGCGCGTGCCTCGCCGCGAGGGCAACTACCTGCTCACCACGCACATGCCGTGGATCGGCGAGCGCACGCGCGCGCTCGACGGCGCGCACGTCGAGTTCTTCCGCGGCGTCACGAACGTGGTCGGCGTGAAGCTCGGACCGAAGGTCGACCCGAAGGACGCGGTGAAGCTCCTCACCGTGCTGAACCCGAGCAACGAGGCCGGAAAGCTCGTCGCGATCACGCGCATGGGCGCCGCCAACGTCGAGCAGGGGCTCGGCCCGCTGGTCGAGGCGGTGAAGGCGGCCGATCTCCGCGTGCTCTGGGTCTCCGACCCGATGCACGGCAACGGCATCACCACCCAGACGGGGCTCAAGACCCGCAACTTCGACGACATCCTCCGCGAGATCGAGCTGTCCTTCGCGGTGCACCGCCGCATCGGGTCGGAGCTCGGAGGCGTGCACTTCGAGCTGACCGGCGACGACGTCACCGAATGCATCGGCGGCGGGCTCGCGGAGAGCGATCTCGACAAGCGCTATCTCTCGGTGTGCGATCCGCGCCTCAACTACCGCCAGGCGCTCGAGATGGCGTTCCGCATCGGGCGCTGGATGAGCACCCCGCGTCGCAGATAGAACGATCGAAGAGATGAGCGGCTCGCCGACGTTCCACTGTCCCTTCTGCGGAGCGCCGATCGCCGGGAGCCATCCGGGGGCGACCTTCGCGTGTCCCTATTGCCGGGCGAAGGTCGTCGCTCCGGGCGCAGCCAGCGCGGGGCCGGGGGCGGGCTCGTACGGGGGCGGTCACGAGCGCGCGTCGTCTGGTCCGTTCTCCGGAGGGACCTACGGCGCGAGGATCGCCTTCGAGCCGCGCATCGGATTCGTGGCGATCGCGGGCCACGCGCCCGTCGGCGAGCCCCCGCGGCTGCGCGCCTGGGACCTCCGCGCGGGCCGGCCGGCGTGGGAGGCGCTCGCAGGGCAGCGCTGGGTCGAGGAGGCGTCGCGCGACGAGATCTGGGTCCGGGGAACGAACGTGTATGTTGCAAACAAGCGGCAGCTCGTCGTGCTCGACCTCGCGAGCGGAGCGCAGAAATGGGTCGGGTCGCTCTCCGACGTGGCGAGCGACGTCGCCGATCCGTTCCCGCCGGGCGGCCGCGGCGCGATCCTCGTGTCCACCATCGACAACATGCTGTTCGCGTTCGATCGCGATACCGGACAGCCGCTCTGGCACCGCTCGTTCGGCGACAAGGACGTGGGCCTCCAGCCGGTCGCCGGGATGGGGGCGTGCATCGTCCGGTGGGGCAGCCCGTACGTGAAGGTCGACGTCGTGAACCCGGCCTACGCGCAGCCGATCGCGTCGCTCGGTCACGATCACTGGTCTACGGATCTCGGCCTCGTGCGCGTCGCCGGCCGCAGCGTCGTGACCGTCGCCGAGGACATGGGCTCGGAGGGCGACGACGACGGCCTCCTCGGCTTCGACGCGGTCACCGGCCAGCGTCACTTCTTCGACCGCGTGGAGGATCTGGAGCAGGACGAAGTCGTGCCGTGCGCGATGGGCCCGCGCGTGTTCGCCGCGACGTCGGACAAGGACGCGATCTACGTCGGTCCGCACGGACGGACGATGCCCACCCCGGTGCCGAACCACGAGGTGGCCGCGTTCTCGGCCGCCGGACCGACCCTCGTGATGCTCCTCCGCAAGACCCACGGGACGCCGGTGCGGCGCGTGGTCGGCATCGATCCGCAGTCGCTCGCGTTCCGCTTCGATGCGGGCGAGGCCGGCAGCGAGCCCGAAGACGACTGGGAAGGTCAGCTCGCGACCGACGGCTACTCGCTAGTGTTCGTCGCGGACCTCGACGACCGCAGAGGGGCCGCTGCGCCGCGCATGCACATCGACCGTGCCTCGGCCGTGCACCAAGGAGTTCTCCAACAAGGTGGACAGGATCTGGCTCACGGCGATCGGGGTGGCCCGGACCACCAGGCCGCGCTCGCCGTGCACGCGCACGCTGCGGCGCGCGGTCTCGAAGGCCGGTTGCCACTCCCGCTGCAACGTGGCGATGACCGTGTCCAACGAGACTTCCGGGAGATCGCCTCCGGGATCGCTGCGGCGTCGTTGCAGCAGGTCATCGACCACCCGGCTCATGCGATCGACCTGGGCGATCGCCAC
>WBZO01001559.1_pt3 | contig 18988 bp, 12 predicted proteins | sample 5204261 | NCBI WGS metagenome assembly WBZO01 (sample SAMN12412400, study PRJNA552823) | activated sludge metagenome | isolation source: activated sludge from anammox sidestream of wastewater treatment plant... | place: USA: North Carolina | collected 2017-09
CACTCTGCAGCAGCCCGAATGCGTTCTCCCCGTTGATCTCGATCGTCGCGCTCTTGATGCCCGCGCCTTCACCGGGCAGTTCGTCCGTCACATCGGCGCTCATCCCGTTCCGCTCCGCCCAACGGAGGTACATCCGCATCAGCATCTCGGCCCAGTCCTGGCTCTCCGTCCCTCCCGCGCCCGGGTGGATGGTGACGATGGCGCCATTGTGGTCGTTGTCGCCCGAAAGCAGCATGTTGGTCTCGAGCTTCTCGACCGTCTCGCGCAGCCTGGCGATCTCTCGCGCCATCTCGGCCGCGACGTCTTCCCCCTCCTGCCCCAGTTCGAGCAGAGTGTCGATGTCGGATACCAGCGAACCGACGGTGGCGTCTTGTTGGAGAGACTGCTCCAGCCGTTTGCGCTCCTGCATCACCGCCTGGTTCTTCTCCTGGTTGTTCCAGAAGTCAGGCGCGGCGATGAGTTGTTCTATTTCTTGGAATTTCTGGCGTTTGGCGGGAATGTCAAAGATAGCTCCGCACAGCTTCTGTCTGCTGCCGGAGCTCGGAGTATTCCCGGGCGAGTTCGTCGAGGGTCATCACCTCTAATGTAGCAGTAGAGCCTCCCTGGCCTGTCGCCAGGGAAACCCACCGAAACTTTCCGCCGCTCAGACGGCTCTAGACAACTAATCGCCATTACAGGGCAACTTTTGCCCGCTCCGGGGTGTTCCTGAATGAAAGCAGAGGGCAGACCGTTTCATGAGAAAACTGATCTTGTGCGCCGTCGCAGCGCTGGCAATCACTGGGAATGTTTCAGCCAACTCCTCGGGCGCGCCTGAAGGAGCTTCTGGTGTCCCTGGGGAGTCTTTGTGTACGGATTGCCACGGGGGGACAGCCAACAGCGGACCCGGACGCGTCCGGGTGGCGCCGGTGGATGTCACGAACTACCAGCCTGGACAGAAGATTCGGTTGCGAATCACGCTGGAAGATCCGTCCGCTTCACGCTGGGGTTTCCAAATCACCGCAAGAACCACTTCCAACGTAAACAACCGCGCCGGGGCCTTCACGCTTGTCGATCCAACCAACACTCGCCTTGTCCCTGGGGCTGGAAACATTGAATACGTCACTCACACACTGACTGGCGCCCGCCGTGGCACTTCAGCGTCGTCTTCCTGGGAAGTTGAGTGGACCGGCCCGCAATCAGGGGGCAGCGTCACCTTCTTTGTCGCGGGGAACGCGGCGAACAACAATAACATCGCCGACCCGGGTGATCGAATCTACAGTTACTCTCTGGCCGTCGAATCCGGCAGCGCATCCACTACCACAACGAAGATCCTTCCCCAGTTTGTCTTCGGCGGGGGTTCACCTGGTTTCTACACCGGAATCTATCTGCACAATCCCGGCGCATCCGCCGCCACGGTCAACATGAGTTTCTTCAACAATGACGGAATACCCCTGAGCGTTTCGTCTCTTGGCGGCGCGACGGCGACAGCCAACGTCGCCGCGGGGGGCGTCACACTCATCGAGGCTCCTAACACCGGCTCGCTGCAGCAGGGCTGGGCCAGGATCGACCTCCCTGCCGGAGTTGCCGGCTATGGCGTTTTCCGGCAGAGTGTCAACGGACGCGCCGACCAGGAAGCCGTAGTGCCCCTCGCCGGCTCCGCCAGCGCCCACGCGACGCTGATCTTCGACGATGCCGGATTGACCACCGCCATCGCGCTGGCAAACCCGACGGACAGCCCCGTCTCGGTTTCCATCTCAGCCAAGTCCGATTCCGGCGCAGCCCTGGGGACCTCCAGTGTGAATCTCCCCGCCCGGGGCAAGACCGCCTTCAATCTCGGCTCGAACATCCCGGCTGTGGCAGGCCAGCGCGGCTCCGCCGATTTCACTGTTGCGAGCGGCGCGATCAGCGTCCTCGGCCTCCGCTTCGGAGGGGAAGCGTTTACTTCAATTCCGGCAACGGAACGCTGAACTCCCGCAAGGCGTCTCAGCAGTAGCAGGAGTGGCCGGTCCGCAAGGGCCGGCCACTCTGATCTGCACTTCTAATTCGCGACCGCCGCCGATGCGGCCTGCGGCGGATGCACTTCGACACTGTTGTAAACAGGCCTGACCGTGCGCAGGTAGGTGTAGATCGCCCGCAGGTCCTCTTCCCGCATCGAGGCCAGTTCCACCCAGGGCATCAGCGTGAAATTCGCCTGCGTGTGCTTCGGCGCGTTCTCCAGGTTCATGTTCCCGTAGTCCTTGAACTTGGCCACGAACCGGTCTTCGCTCCACCTGCCGATGCCGGACTCCTCGTCGGGCGTGATGTTCGCGCTCCGCACGGTGAACCCGCCGACCGGGAACTCACGGCCTCCCGAGTACTCCTTTCCCGCGATGATTTCGCCCCTCTCCATCGGGCTGTGACACTCGATGCAGTTGCCCATCTTCACCAGGTACTCGCCGTAAGCGAGCCTCGAACTGCGAGCAGGCGCGTCCACGTGTCCATCCACGGGCCTGGGCTGGAATTTCATCAGCAGGTTGACGGGGAAGTCCAGCGCCGATACGGGCTGCCGCTTTTTCACGGCGGGCAGCGTGCGGAGATACGCCACGACCGCGAAGACGTCTTCGTCGCTCATGCTGCGGTACTGCGGGTAGGGCATGAAGGGAAACAGCGCGCGGCCATCGCGGGATACACCCTCGCGGATCGCACGGACGATCTCCCCGTCGGTCCATCCGCCCAAACCCGTCTCCCGGTCCGGGGTCAGGTTCGACGCAGCTACCGTGCCGGGCAATCCGAGTTCCGCGGGAAACGCGAACCCCGCTCCAATCTGCCCCGGTTCGCTCGGAGCGCTGAACTTGCTCCAATCGCGGCCGTTGTGGCAACCGGCACAGTGCGCCACCTCCCCATACACGTACCTGCCCCGCTCGATCCGCTCAGGGGTCCGTTCCAATGTGAGCGCGGGAGCCGGCCTTTGATCCGGCCGCTTGACGGCCAACGCCACTGCGGCAGCCGCCAGGCAGGCGACAAGCCCACCCGCAATCCACCCAAGGGACTTCTTCATCTCAGGCCTCTCTGGTCCGCACCCGGCGCATGCCCAAATCGCGCGCCGCTGCAGAATCCTGCTCTTTCGGTAGAGCTTACCGCCCGTCGCCCACCCTGTGCAACTTCATCAGGTTGGTCGATCCGGGCCGGCCGATCGGCTGGCCGGCGACGAAAACAACGCTGTCGCGCGGCTTGACACACCCGCGTTCGAGCAGGATGCGATCCATCAGCGACATCATCTCGTCGGTCGAGGCGAGCTGCGGTGCGATGACCGGCTTCGACCCGTAAACTACGGCCAGGCTGCGGCAGACCTGGATCGAGTGCGTGAATACGTAGATGGGCACCGGCGGGCGGAAGCGCGCCACCAGGCGGGCGCTGGCGCCGGAGGAAGAGAAAACGACAATTGCCTGCGCACCCGCCATCCGGGCTGCATTGTAAGCCGAATCGGCGACGATCTCGGCGTGGGTGACGTAGTCCCGGCGGGGCAACTCGCGGAACCCGCGGCTGCGGATGGAGTTTTCGGCTTCAGCGGAGGTCCGGTCCATCACCGCAACCGCCTCGACCGGAAACCGGCCCACCGACGTCTCCGCCGAGAGCATCAACGCATCCGCGCCGTCGTAGATCGCATTGGCGATGTCGGAGATCTCCGCCCGTGTCGGAACGGCTGCTTGCACCATGGTCTCGAGCATCTGCGTCGCGATGATCGTGAATTTGCCCGAGTGGCGCGCCTGCTCCACAATCGACTTCTGAATGAAGGGAACTTGCTCCATCGGCAGTTCGACGCCCAGGTCTCCGCGCGCGACCATGATCCCGTCGCTCTCGCTGAGGATGTCCTTGAAGTTCTCCATCGCTTCCGGTTTCTCGATCTTGGCGATGATCGGCAGGCTTGCGTTCCTTTCCTCCAGCAGCAGCCGCAATCGCAACACATCGGAGGCACGGCGGACGAAACTGAGCGCCACCATGTCGATGCCGGCGGCCAGGCCCGCGTCCAGGTTCTCCATGTCGCGCCTGGTCAGGGACGGCGTGGATAACTGCACGCCCGGCAAGTTGATGCCCTTCTTGTCGCTGACGATCCCGCCGGTCACGACCGTGCAGCGGACTTGCGTGCCGTCGGAATCGAGCACCCGCAACTCCAGCGTGCCGTCGGCCAGCAGCACGCGGTCGCCCGGCTTGACGTCGCGCGCGAGGTCGGCATAAGTCGTCGCGGCCATCGTCGAGTTGCCCACCACCTGCTCCGTCGTCAGACGGAACTCCGAGCCCTTCTCCAGCACGGCCTGGCCGCCTTCGAACGCGCCCAGGCGGATCTTCGGCCCTTGCAGATCGAGCAGGATGCCAGCCTCCACGCCCATCCCTGAGGCGGCCTCACGGATGCGCCCGATGGCGGCAGTCCGCTCCGCCGGCGTGCCATGCGAGGCGTTCAGGCGAAACACGTCCACACCTGCCGCCAGCAGCCGCCGGATCATTTCCGGACTGGATGACGCCGGGCCGAGCGTCGCGACGATCTTTGTGTTGGTCATTGCGGGGGTTCTTGCGAGCCCGGAGGTGCGGAAACCCGCTGGGTTACCATAAGCCTTTATCCATTATGACCATCTACCAGGCGATCGTCCTCGCCGTCATCCAAGGCTTCACCGAGTTCCTTCCGATCTCCTCCAGCGCCCATCTCGCGCTGGCCCCCTGGCTGCTAGGCTGGAAGGACCAGGGACTGGCCTTCGACATCGCCCTCCATTTCGGCACACTCCTGGCCGTCCTGATCTATTTCTGCAGGGATTGGATGCAGATCCTGGGCGCGGCTATCGGCCGCGACTGGGGCGGCGACCCTGAACTGCGCGGCAACCCTAACCTGCTTTGGGGCCTCGCCGCCGGCTCGATTCCCATCGGCATCGTCGGCTGGTTTGCCAAGGACGCCGTCGAGACCACCCTCCGGTCGCCCTGGGTGATCGGATTCATGCTCGTCGCGGTGGGCCTGCTGATGGGATGGGCCGATCGCTCGTCGCGCCGCCAAAAGACCATCACCCATATTTCCATGCGCGATGCCATCGCCATCGGCATCGCCCAGGCGCTGGCCGTCGTGCCTGGCACCTCGCGCAGCGGCATCACGATCACCGCCGGATTGCTCCGCGGCATCGACCGCGCCCCCGCCGCGCGCTTCTCTTTCCTGCTCTCCACACCCGCAATCACCGCCGCCGCGGCCAAAGCCTTCTACGACCTGCAAAAGGCCGGCGGCATCCCGCCGGAGGAGCGCGGCGTCTTCATCGCCGGAGTCGCCGCCAGCGCCGTCACCGGTTGCCTGGTGATCGGATTCTTCCTCCGCTACCTTCGCCGCGCCAATCTCAGGTTTTTCGTTGCGTACCGTATCTTGTTCGGTATACTGATCTTGGCCCTTGCGCTTCTCCGCCGTCTCGGTGGATGAGGCTCTTTAGTGCGACCCGGTTCCCACGGCTCCGCGAGCTGACGGGGGTGGTGTTGGTTGTCGTCGGAGTCGCCGTACTCCTCGCCCTCCTCTCCTACGACCCCTCGGATCCGAGTTGGAACACCGCGGCAGGCAAGCCGCAACCAGCGAACAAGATCGGACTCGTCGGCTCGCATTGCGCCGATCTCGGCTTTCAAACCCTCGGCTTCGCCGCATGGCTGCTGCCGCTGTTGGCCTTCCGGATCGGCTGGACTTGGCTGCGTTCGCGCCCGGTCGGTTCGCCGGGCGCGCGCCTGGCGGGCTACCTCCTCATGGCCGCATCCGCATCCGGGCTGCTGGCGCTTGTCGCGCCGGTCAATCCGTCGCACTCCGGCTTCCCGGCCGGCGGGGTCGCCGGACATCTCATCTCCAGCCGCCTGGAAGCGGGGTTGAACTACTGGGGCACCGTCCTCGCGCTGGGTACCGCGTTGCTGCTTTCGTTTTACCTGCTTTCAGCCTTCTCGGTCGCCGCATTCGCCGACCGCGCGGAAGCTGCCGCCCTGCGGTGGCTCCAGGGTTTCCGCTGGCGGCGCCGGACCGCGCCCCCGCCGGCGGAAGCGGCGGACGAACAGGCCGTGGCCGGCGGCGTCATCTCGCAGGCGATCGAGGAAAAACGGAGCCGCAAACGCTCCCTGGCTGCCGCAGCCGGTGCGGCCGGAGCGGTCGCCGTCACCCCCCCAGGCTTGTCCGCCGACCTCGCCGGCTTGGCCTTGCCTGCCCAGGATCAGGCGAGAGCGCTTGAAGCAGTCCACCCGTCGAGCGGCGCTCCGCCGCCCCCCGAAACGCCCGGCCGGACCGCCACCGCAGTGCTCGAAGACTCACCACCCTGGGATGAGGAAATCCCGATCCGAACCCTGGAAGACGGCGCGCCGGGCGATAAACGCTACACCGATGCGCTGCCCCCGCCCACTCCCAAACCGAAACGCGAAGAGCACCGCATCACTCACTTCCGGTTGCCGGCCACAAGCCTGCTCAACGCCCCGCCCGAACGGCCCGGTTACGACAGCTTCGAACTGAAAGAGATCGCCGCCCGCATCAAGGCCAAACTCGAGGAGTTCAACGTCCTCGGCAACGTCGTCCAGATCAACCCCGGTCCCGTCGTCACTACCTTCGAGTTCAAGCCGGATGCGGGCGTCAAAATCGCCCGCATCACCACGCTGAGCGAGGATCTCTGCCTCGGACTTCAGGCCGAATCGATCCTCATCGAGCGCATTCCGGGCAAGCCGACCGTCGGAATCGAAGTCCCCAACTCGCGCCGCGAAACCATCGCCCTGCGCGAGATCATCGAGTCCGACGAATTCAATACTTCGGGCTCGCGGCTCACCGTCGCGCTCGGAAAGGACATCAGCGGACGAATCCGCGTCACCGAACTCGAGAAGATGCCGCACCTGCTGATCGCCGGCTCGACCGGCAGCGGCAAGAGCGTCATGCTCAACACGCTCATCATGTCGGTGATCTACAAGTCGACGCCCGATGAGGTCCGCATGCTCATGGTGGACCCCAAGCGGGTGGAACTCGGGATCTACGACGGCATCCCGCACCTTCTCACCCCCGTAATCACCGAGCCCAAGAAGGCCGTCAACGCCCTCCGCAACGCGGTTCTCGAGATGGAGCGGCGGCTCAAACTGCTGGCCGGCTACGGCGTCCGCAACATCGAGCAGTACAACAAGAAGATCCGGCAGAGAAACGAACAGCCCCTCTCGCTGTTCGATGAGGACGGCCGCGACCCCGCCGCCGAAGAGCGCCCGCTGCCCTACATCCTGATCGTGATCGATGAGTTGGCTGACCTGATGATGCTCGAACGCGCCGGCGTCGAAGAGAGCGTGATCCGGCTCGCCCAGATGGCGCGCGCCGTCGGCATGCACCTGGTGCTCGCCACCCAGCGGCCCAGCGTCGATGTCATCACCGGCCTCATCAAGGCCAACTTCCCCGCCCGCATCAGCTTCCGCGTCGCCACTCGCGTCGACTCGCGAACCGTGCTCGACGTGATGGGCGCCGAACACCTGCTCGGCAAAGGCGACATGCTGTTCCTGCCCCCGGGAACGTCGCGGTTGCTGCGCGTGCATGGCGCCTTCGTCACCGAGATCGAGATCGCTGAGGCTGTCGATTTCTGGCGCAGTCAGGCCCAGCCCGAGTACGACCAGAGCTACCTGCTGGCGCCGCCTTCCGAAGAGGGCGACGCCGATGAACCTGAAGAATTCGACGGCGAGGAGGACCCGCTCTACCGCGATGCGGTCAGGGTCGTCCTCGAAATGGGCAAGGCATCGACTTCGATCCTTCAGCGGCGCCTGCGCCTGGGCTACGGACGGGCCGCCCGCATCCTCGACATGATGCAGCGGGATGGCATCATCGGGCCGCCCGACGGCTCGCGCCCGCGCGACGTGCTGAAGCGCCCCGATTGGCTTGACGAGGTGGATGGAAGTCTCCGCTGACGCTCCACTCCTCCTCGCCTTTGGTTGGTTGAACTAGACAACCGGGAGGCCGACCCTGAGCCCGGCCTCCCGGCTTTTTTTAACAATTCTTCATGCAACAGGCGGTCAATCGCGAGTCCGGCTCGGGCCGCCTCGCCGCGCCATCCGCCCGCTGCCCTGCGCCGGCTCTACTTGGCGTGCGAAAGCTGGTGCTGCCGGCAGTAGCGGGAGTTGTCCAGCGCTCCCCGGGTGCAGCGTTTGCCGCTCGAAGTGATGGCCGCGCATCGGCGAACCTGCGCCGCCTGCGGTTTCGGATCCGGTTCGCCCGATAGGTGGTTCAAGGCGTTATAGGATGGCGGGTCCTGCTGGAGCGCTCCCCGTTGTTCGGCCAGGGCGCGCAGGATCGTATCAATTCGCGTTTCGATTGCGGCTGCCTGGGCTTTCAGGACGGTGAGTTCTTCGATCAGCCCGTTCAGCCGTTCCAGTTCGGGTTTGGACTGCTGCTGCCCGGCGAGCGCCAAGGGCAGGATGAGAGCGATGAGGAGAAAGCGTCGGAGCATGAACTCACTACCGCTAGTGGGCCGGCGGCTGCGTTCATCTCCGGCCTAAAGATTAAACTCGATCCCCTGGGCCAGCGGCAGGCCCCGGCCCCAGTTGATCGTGACCGTCTGACGCCGCATGTAGGCTTTCCAGGCATCGGAGCCGGCCTCCCGGCCGCCTCCGGTCTCCTTTTCGCCGCCGAACGCTCCGCCGATCTCCGCTCCCGATGTGCCGATGTTGACGTTGGCGATGCCGCAGTCCGAGCCCCGTGCCGAAAGGAACGTCTCGGCTGCGGCCAGAGAATCGGTGAAGATCGCCGAACTGAGTCCCTGGGGCACCGCGTTGTGCCCCTCGATCGCCTCGTCAAGTGTTTCATACTCCAGCAGATAGAGGATCGGTGCAAAAATCTCCTCGCTGACGATCGGCATTGCCGGGTTTGCCTTGACCAGGGTCGGCTCGACAAAAAAGCCGCCGCCGCGCTCGAGCCGGTTTCCGCCTTGGATCACCTCTCCGCCTTGCGCCCTGACCCTCGCGAGACCCTCCATCATCTCCTCGACTGCGCGCGCCGTCACCAGCGGTCCCATTAACGTAAGTTCATCCAATGGGTCGCCGATTCTCACCTGGGCGTAGGCCGATTTCAGCCGCTCAGTGAAGCCTGCGGCGATCGACTTGTGGAGGAACAGCCGCCGGATGGTGGTGCATCGCTGCCCTGCCGTCCCGACGGCGCCGAACAGGACCGCCCGCAGCGCCAGGTCGAGGTCGGCGTCCGGGGCGATGATGACGCCGTTGTTGCCGCCAAGCTCGAGGATTGTCCGTGCCAGCCGCTTGCCGACGACCTCCGCGACGCGATAGCCCATCTGGCATGAGCCTGTCGCCGAGATGAGCGGAAGCCGCTTGTCCGCAAGCATTCTCTCGCCGACGGTCGCGCCGCGGCCGATGGCCAGGGTGAAGACGCCCCGCCAGCCGTGTTGGTCCAGCACCCGATTGACGATGTTCTGCACGGCAATCGCGGTCAAGGGCGTTTCTGAGGACGGCTTCCAGAGAACGGTATCTCCGCATACGGCCGCGATCAGGGCGTTCCAACTCCACACGGCCACCGGGAAATTGAACGCCGAGATCACGCCCACCGCTCCGAGCGGGTGCCACTGTTCGTACATGCGGTGCAGAGGCCGCTCGGAGTGCATCGTCAAGCCGTAAAGCTGACGCGAGAGCCCGCCGGCGAAGCCGGCGATGTCGATCATCTCCTGCACTTCGCCCTTGCCTTCTGCCAGGATCTTGCCCATCTCGAGCGAAACCAGCGCGCCGAGCGCGTCCTTGTGGCGGCGCAACTGCTCGCCAATCTCACAAACGATCTCGCCACGGTTGGGCGCGGGCAGCATCCGCCAGCGAAGGAAGACGTCATGCGTTTCCGCCGCGACGCGCTCGTAGTCGGCTTCAGATGCCATCCGGACGCGCGCGATCGGCGTGCCCGTCGAAGGGTTCAGCGAGACGAGTTCACCCCCGGATGGCGCGGCAAGCCAATCCAATCCGCAAGCACCTGAATTGACTGCGCCAAGGCCCAGCGCGGACAGGATAGAACCGGTGTCCATTGAAGACCTCCGGCAGCCATTTTACGCAGTCTCGAAGGGGAAAGCCGGAGCGGAATCCGGCTATCGCCGGCTGGTCTGAGATGAAGGGTTCTTCACGTACCTGTCGAACCAGGTGACCATCTCCCAGAGCGCGTGTTCGACGCTTTCCTGGCCTGCGTAGCCATGCGATTCGAACGGCAGGAAGGTCAGCCGGACGATGCCGCCATTGCCGCGCACCGCCTGATACATCCGCTCGCTCTGGATGGGGAAGGTGCCCTGGTTGTTGTCCGCTTCTCCGTGGAGGAGCAGCAACGGCTCGTTGATCTTCTCGGCGTAGTTGAACGGCGACATTTTGAGGTAGGTATCGCGCGCCTGCCAGTAGGTCCGGCGCTCGCTCTGGAAGCCGAACGGGGTCAGCGTCCGATTGTAGGCGCCGGAGCGGGCGACGCCGGCGCGGAACAGATCGGTGTGGGCAAGCAGGTTAGCGGTCATGAACCCGCCGTAGCTGTGGCCGGTCACGCCCACGCGGTTGGGGTCGATGACACCCATGTCCGCAGCCTTTTGAATGGCCGCCTTGGCCCCCATGGCCAACTGCTCGACGTAGGTGTTGTTCACGGTCTCCGGGTCGCCGATGATCGGGATCGTGGCGTTGTAGAGAAGCGCATAGCCGGAGAGCAGCAGAAAGCGGACGTCGGCGCCGCGCATCTGCAAGAAGCGCTCGGTAGAGCCGGAGATCTGACCCGCGGTGTCGCCGTCGTTGTACTCGAGCGGATAGGCCCACAGGATCGCGGGGAGGCGCGTCCCGGGCTGGTAGTCCGGCGGCAGCATGAGCGTGAAAGACAACTGCACACCGTCGTCGCGCCTGTAGGTTATCAACTCGCTCTTGATTCTCCGCAACTGCGGCGCCGGATCTTTGAAGGCGGTGAGTTGCCTGCGCTGGTCCGAGCCGGCGGTGCGGACAAACAGGTTCGGCGGTGAATGGGGCGTTTCGTAGTTCGTGAGAAACGTCGAACCGTCGTCGCTGAGCAGGCCGATTACGTTTTCATAACCCTTGTCGCCGGCCTGGAAGAGGCGCTCCGTCTTCAGCGTGCTGAGGTCGATCCGGTCGAGAAAGGGCCTGTCTCCCTTTGGGGTGGCGCCCTGTCCGTCGAGGAGGATTGCGTCGCCGGTCTGCTGGAGAACGGTGCGGCCGTTGGGCAGAGTTTTCATCATTGGCCGGCCGGGGTCCTTGTAGCGGTCCTGCCGGTTGTGGCTGAAGATGAGCTTGGCCTGCGCGCCGGGGTCGTCGAGGAAGACGCGGAACATGCGGATCCAGCGGCGGTCGCGGTCGTAGTCGCTCACCAGAGCTAGTCCGCCGTTTTCGCCGAATACAGGGGGCTGGGCGCGATGTTCGGAGCGAAAGACTTCGACGGGCGCGGCGGTGAAAGGCGCGCGGAGCAGCATGAGCTTGTCGCGATGAGTCACTTTGCTGCGCGGATCGCCGCCGTCAAGCGCTTCGAGCCAGACGAGTGCGGCTCCTTCGGTGGGCCGCCAGACGATATTGCGCGGTCCGGTGGGGACTCCTTCGATGGGGACGCGGTCCTGCAGCGGCGCGGAGTGGACCTTGTGAATCACGTTGCCCGCGCGGTCCCACACTTCGGTGTCGTGCGGGAAACTCAACCACGGGTGGATGTAGGAATAGGGCCGGTTCACGCGCACGACGAGCAGGTGCTTGCCGTCAGGGGCGGGAGAGACCCTTCCGAAGACCGCCGGTTTACCCACGGGAGCAACCCGCAGCGTCTTGACGTCGACGGCGGCCAACTGCGAGGTCGCGTAGTAGTCGAAGAGCTTCTCGTCGTAAGGGCTCTTGAGCATGTCCTGATGAGTGCGGACGGGTCCCGACCGGCCGAGGCTTTCCTGAATGTTCGGGCCCTCGGGCGCGGCAGGCGGCTTCGGGGGTACGCCGGTCGCCGCCGGGACCATTCGCACCAGCAGTTCCTTGCTGCCGCTCCACCACTGCACGGATAACGACAGTGTGTCGTTCAATCTCACTCCGGGGACGCGTTTGAGCGTAGCGGAATCGACCGATCCGATCCAGAGTTCGACAGACGTGGCTGTGTAGTTCGCGGCGGCGAAGAGTTTTCCGTCCGGGCTCCAGGTCAAGTCCGTCAATCCCGCCCCTGCCGGCACGGCGATTCTGGCCTCCTTCCCGGTGGCGATCTCTTTGAGAACCAGTCCGTTGGCGCCGAGCATCGCGTGAACGCCGAAGTTCGCCGGATTGATCCGCAAGCCCGCGATGCGATGAACCGGCGCCGACAATAGCGCGATGGTCGGATAGGCCGGCAGTTCCAAGAGCAGCAGGTGGGTCTTCGACGGGCTCAGAGACGTGCTGGGCGTGTTGGGTGCGTTGAGAGCGTCAAGAATCTCCTTGGGCGGCTTCTGGTAGGCGATTCCGGCCGGAAGCGTAACGGACAACAGCAGGAACGCGAGAGGGCGCATGTTCACCTCACGAGGGCGAGTTGGAACAACCGATTCTAACGCGGCTGGAGGGTCAGTGTACGCTTCGCGTCGACGCGTCCGAACTGCAGCGGGAAGCTGCGCCCGGCCAAGTAGGACTCCCACTGGTCCTTGTAATGCCCGGACAGCCGGTGGGCGCTCTGGCCGAAACGTAGGTTCATCCGGCCGCGCTCCCAATCAGCGAGATCGGCCACGAAGCGCTGCGAAGGGCTGAATGCGCGCGTTGTCTGCTTCACCGTTGAACTGGCGCCCGGCAGCGAGACGGGGCCGAGTCTGAAATAGGGCGCGATCCAACTCACTTTGCCCGCGACGGGGTGATCGAGCGCGAACTCGTTGAATCGTCCCCAGGACCACTTCGCGCTGTTTCTCCCCTGCGTGCGGCGAGCCTCTTCGACGGCCTCGCCGAGAGCTGTCGCGAGGATGAGGTCCCAGTCGCCGAACCATCGCGTGGGCCGCTCGCGCAACAATCCCTCGACAACTTCCGACGCGCTCATCTGACGGTAGCGAAGTCCGGATTTCGGCGCGGCGCGCTCGATCAGGGCGCGGCGCAGATTCTGGTCCGCGAGGTGCGCGACAAAGGCAGCCGCGGAATCGACCGTCATCTGGCCGTCCCACCCCTTGAGGAGGCGGGCGCCTTCCCGCGCGGCCGCAGGAACGGATCCGCCCTTGCGCGCCGCCGCCGCGGCGGCTTCCTCGGCAACAAATCGGAGGTAGCCGGAGTAGACGTCGCATTGCAGCCTCAAGGTGGATTCGGGGTCCCAGCCGGAGCGGGCGAGGAGGCGGTCACGAATCTGCCTGGCGCGGTGGAAGGAGGCGAAGTAACCGTTGACGCCGGCCGCGGCGGGGAACGGATTCTGATTCGCTGTGACCAGCACGCCGGACGGCGGATTGAAGGAAGAAGGCAGTTCGTCGAACGGGAAGAGCCCGGTCCACTCCTGGGCGCCGCTGGCGCCGTCGGCCGGAACGTCGCCTTCGAAGCCCGCCCGTTTGGGGACGCGGCCCGCCGCCTGGTAGCCGATGTTGCCGGCGGCGTCGGCGTAGACGAAGTTCAACGAAGGACCCGTCCAGTTGGACAGGACCTGGCGGAACTGCGCCCAGTTCTGCGCGGTGTTCAAGGCGTGGAGCGAGAAGCGGCTGGGCCCGTCGATTGCCGCGGTCCAGCGCACGGAGTAGACTTTGCCGTCCACGATGGAATGGACGGGGCCGTGCACTGTAGCCAGATTCAGCACCTGCACCGGACGGGCTCCCTTGACGGCGATCCACTCGAGTTCGCGCGTGGCGGCAAGACGCTGGCCGCGAAATTCGTACGAACCGTCGCGCGGGTCGAGCTTTTCGAGGTAGAGGTCCTGGCTGTCGGTCTGGAGGTTGGTGATGCCCCAGGCGATGTGGTCGTTGTGCCCGACGACGATGCCCGGCACGCCTGGGAGCGTGACGCCGGCGGCATTGAGGCCTGGAGCTTTCAGGTGCGCCATGTACCAGGTGTCGGGCATGGCCCAGGCGAGGTGCATGTCGTTGGCGAGGAGAGGCTTTCCGGTGGCGGTCCGCGAGCCCGCGAGCGCCCAGGCGTTCGATCCGGGCATGAAGCCGGAGGAGGAGCGCAGGGGGAAGAGCCGTTCGACCAGGCTCTTGTCTGGCGCGGCGGCGAGAGCCTTGGCCTTTTCGAGCTCATTCTCCGCGGTTCCGGTGAGAGCCAGATCCATGACCAGCCCGCAGACGAGCGTGTCTTCAATCAGCCAGGGGCGGGGCTCGTAGCGCAAGGCGATGAACTCAGGCGCCCAGCGGCCGCGGGCGCTCTCGATGAAGGCGTTCACCCCGCGGGCGTAGGCGGCGAGGATCCGGCGGTCCTCCGCGGGCAGCTTTCTGGCGGCGGCGAGGGCAATTCGCCGCAGTCGCAACTTGCGATGGCTCGAATCGAGTTCGATGGTTGCAGGGCCGAGGATTTCGCTGAGCTCGCCGCTGCCGAAGCGGCGCGCCGTATCCATCTGCCAGAGCCGGTCCTGCGCCGTGACGAAGCCCTGGGCGAAATAGGCATCCTCGATCGAGCGCGCGGCGATGTGCGGCGTTCCGATCGCGTCGCGAGCGATCTCGACGGCGGCGTCGACCGGGGCGACGGCGGTCCCGCCGGTCGCGGGCAGGGTCCTGACGAACAACCACCAGCTCAATCCCAAACAACCGGCGAACAGGGCGATCAGCAGCCGGTTGACATAGCCGAGGACGCGCGACGACATCCCTTTCATTGTGCGCGAACGGCCCGGCCGGCCGGAGCGGGCGAGTTTCGCGTTCCCCTACAATGTGGAGAACGCAAACGGCCCATGGACGCCATTTTCGGTTACCGGCTGATCGCGATCGTCCTGATCGTCCTCGTCAACGGTTTCTTCGCTTCAGCGGAGACCGCGCTGGTGAGCGTCCGCTCGTCAAGACTGAAACGTCTGGCCGAAAACAAGATCACCGGCGCTACGGCGGCGCTGGCCTTGCTCTCCAACCCGGAGCGGCTGCTGAGCGTGGTTCAAGTGGGGGTCACGCTGACTTCCCTGGCGCTCGGCTGGGTGGGGGAAGCCACGTTTGAACAGGCGATCCTGGCCGCCGCGCAGCCGGTGCTGATTCCCGCCGCGCTGCCGTTCATCAAGGCTGGCAGCGTCGTGCTGGCGTTTCTGCTGATGACGTTCGTGCACGTTGTCTTCGGCGAAGTCGTCCCGAAGAACCTCGCGATCGGCAGAGCCGACCGGTTTTCGGTCCTTGTCGCGCCGCCGCTGCTCGTCTTTTACAGGCTGGCGGAGCCGATGGTGTGGACCATCGAGCGCGCGTCGGTATGGGTTTCCCGCGCCATCGGCATTCGCGGCGAGGCTCACGCCGCGGGCCATTCGCGCGAAGAGCTGCAGTTCATCGTCAACGCGGGCGAGGCGGCCGGGCAGGTTACGGCATTCGAGCGCAAGGCGATCATCAACCTGCTCGACCTGCCTCACTACAACGTGCGCGAGGTTATGGTTCCGCGCAACCAACTGGTGAGCGTGCCGGCGGATTCGTCGATCGATGAAGTGCTGCAGGTGGTGAGCGAGTCGCACTATTCGCGACTGCCGGTCTACGAAGGCAGCAAGGAGAACCTGATCGGCATCGTGCACGTCAAGGACGTCCTGAACTACTGGACGGAGCGGCGTCTGTCCAATCTCAAGCGGAAAGCGGTCTCGCCCTTCGACCTGAAGGCGATCCTCCGCAAGACGCCGGTGGTTCCCGAAAGCCGCGAGCTGCACCTCGCGCTGGACGACCTGCGCGCGCAGACGGCGCACGTCGCTTTTGTCGTGGACGAGTTCGGCACGATCTCGGGCATGGTATCGACGGAGGATCTCTTCGAGCAGGTGTTTGGCGAGATCGAAGATGAATTCGACGCCATCCAGGCGCTGCCGGGCGCGCGTGAGGACGTTTTCGAGGTGGAGGGGACGACGCGCATCCGCGACCTGGATGTCCTGTACCGGATCGAACTGCCCACCGAGGCGGATTTCGAGACGCTTGCAGGTTTTCTGATGGACCGGCTTGGCCGCATCCCCGAGACCGGAGATGTCGTCGAATACGAGGGCAGCCGCTTCGAGGTTCTGGAGATGGACTTCAACCGGATCGCCCGCGTGCGCGTGGAAAGGGCGCCGGCTCCTGCGCTCGAGGCGGAGCCGAACGATCCCGCTGGCGGCTCAGCGCCCGCCGGCTGAGCGACGGGTTCAGTACTCGCGGTCGATTTTGATGCCCGGCTCGGGCACCGGATACTTGCCGCTGGCATCGGGCATGACCGGCGCGGGACCGTCCGCGGTGAGTTTGTCCACATTCGGCGCAAACTCGTGCGGGTGATTGAGCATCTGGTCGAAGGTGACGATCTGGCCGGTGTGGGCGGCCATGCGTCCCATGGAGGCGACGAGGCTGGCTTCGGCGCCGCGCTTCACTTCGTTGTAGGGCTTGTCGTTGCGGATGGCGTCCATCAGGTCGTCCCATTCGAGCTGATAGGGGCTCACCTCGGGCTGCGGGTAGCTCCAGGCCGCGCTGGCATCCTCGGCCTTGCGCAGTTCGGTTTTGTTCGCGACGCGCGGGATGACATGGCCCTTGTAGATGCGCGGCATGCCGGGCGTGTGCATGAAGGTCGAGATCACGGCCGAGCCGCTGGTTCCGTGCGCGTAGCTGGCGAACTCCTCGCGGCAGCCGGGGATGTAGCGGCCGCCGAAGAACAGCTTGGTTCCGTCGGCGTAGGTGTATTCGATGGAGTAGGTATCGAAGTTCTGGTCGAGCGAGTCGCGGCGGTAATGGCGGGCTCCGATGCCGTGCGCCTCCACGGGCCACTCGCCCTTCATCCAGCAGCATTCGTCGATCTGGTGGATGTTGTAGTCGCTGAAGACGCCGCCGCTGCCCCACAGGAACGCGTGGAAGCGCTGCACCTGGTACATCACCTCGCTGATGTTGTCCGGCTTGGGCGGAGCGGTTCCGCCGGCGCGGCCCATGCGATAGGCGCGCATGGCGATGATGTCGCCGATCTGTCCGCCGCGAATGCGCTCGAGCAGCGCCATTCTGCCGCGGCAATGGCGGACCATCAGGCCCACGCCGACTTTCAGGTTCTTGCGCCTGGCCTGTTCGCCCAACTCGATCATCCGCTTCGTCGTCGGGCCGTCCACGGTGACGGCCTTCTCCATGAAGACGTGCAGGCCCTTCTCAATGGCGTGGCGGAAATGCACCCAGCGGAATGCGGGCGGCGTGGCGAGGATGACGACATCGCCGGGCTTCAGCGGGTCCATGGCCTGTTTATAGGCTTCAAAGCCGAGCGCGCGCCGCTCCGGCGGCACATCGACCTGGTTCGGGAACTGAGTTTTGAGCTTGTCGAGGTTGTCGTTGAGCTTGGCGGGCACGATGTCGGCCATCGAGACGACCTTCATCGGTCCGTTCTTCACCTGCAGCGCATTGACGGCGGCGCCGGTGCCGCGGCCGCCGCACCCGATCAAGGCGACCTGAATCGTGTTGTTCTCGGCTGCGTGCACGTGCGGCAATGCGACTCCCGCGAGCGCCGACTTCGCCATGAAATCGCGCCGCGACCTGGTTCCGGAATTGATTTCGCTCATTACAGACCTCGTAAATCGGCGGGCTTCAGGCCCGGTTTGTGTCTCTTCATGTGGATAGGGTTTGGCGCGTAGGTTCCGACGATGTCGACATTGCTGCGCGCCGGGATCTTCGATTCCATGCGGAGCGCCCAGTAGCAGGCGTTCACGAGCATGCGGCGGACTCCTTCGTTCTGCAAATCCCCGGCGTGCCCCATCGTTGTGGCGAACACGCGCGCGGGCTTTCCGCCCGACCCGGTAAAGGTGCGCGTCCACGCCACCGGGACCAGTTTCTTGGAGGGGTTCGGCGGGTCGTCCGGACTCATCCCGCTCAGGACCTGTCCCATGACCAGCGGCTGAGCGTCTTCCGGCAGCGCCGTGAGGCCGTAGACGTCGGACGGACCCCAGATGCCGGACACGCCGCGCAGGATGGGATGGTTCGCCATGCCCTCGGCGATCAGGCCGCGGGTGCTCTCTTTCTCATGCGCCCCGTAATGGTTAATCCACGTCTCTCCGAGCACCCACCGGCCCCATCCGCCCTGCGGGTCCCGGCTGTTGTAGCTGTATTTCGCATAGGCGCTGTCCTTGCGAGTGCGGTAGTTGAAGGCGTGCGTCGCGGTGCGGAGCCCGACGATGGGTTTGCCCGAGTTCGTGTAGTCGATGATGTGCTTCATCTGGGCGTCGGGCAGTTCGAGGAAGCGGGTGAAGATGACCATCAGGTCGGCTTTGTCCAGGAGTTCGAGCCCGGGAACGTTGTCCATCGTCATGGGGTCGATCTCGCCGGTTGCGCGGTTGATGGGCAGCAGGACGGTGGTCCGGAATCCGTGCCGGGCGGCGAGAATCCTGGCCAGTTGAGGCATCGACTCCTCGCAACGATACTCCTGATCGCCGACGACGAAGACGATGTGCTTGCCTCTGCCAGGGCCCTTGCCGCCCCGGTATTCGACCCACTGGTCCTGCGCGAGTAGCGGCGCGCACGCGAGCCACGCCAACAGCAGTGAACAGGATATTCGCATCAGCCGCTCCGGGCGGAGTATATCAGGTGTGGCGGCTGACCGGCACGAAAGAGCGGCACAGAATGTCGCAGGCGCGCCGGATCGATGGCGCGGGCAGGAGCGGGCGAGTGATGCGCGAGATGAGCGATCGCGGAGCTGCGGCGCCGGGCGGCCGCGTCAGGCGGCGCGGGTGAGGCGCAGGACGAAGTCCTCCATGACGATGCGGTCGTCGGCGCGGGCTCCTTTGAGGTCGCGGTCGGCACGAAAGACGAGTTGGATGGCTTCCTCGATGCGGGCTTTGTCGAAGCGGAGCGCGGCGGTGTGGATCTGCTCGGCGCGCGCGCGCCACATGGGGAGTCCGAGGCGCTGGAAGTAGCTTTGAACGTCGTGAGCGGAGCGCAGGTTCTGTTCCCTGGCTGCGAGGGCGAAGCGGAAGACGCCGGCCAGAAAGGTCAGGGCGAGCGGGAGG
>WBZO01003324.1_pt1 | contig 18970 bp, 16 predicted proteins | sample 5204261 | NCBI WGS metagenome assembly WBZO01 (sample SAMN12412400, study PRJNA552823) | activated sludge metagenome | isolation source: activated sludge from anammox sidestream of wastewater treatment plant... | place: USA: North Carolina | collected 2017-09
AACGTCTAGCTGCAACTATATATACTGATTTCATTTTTCCATAGCTCCCAAATAAACTTAAATTTTAAAACTATCAAACTGCTGTAGTATTTGACAAGAATAAGAAACAAAGCGACGCCATGTACACAAGAGTACATAAAGAGCTTTGTGACGCAATTGTTGTTAAATAATCCACGCAGTTAATTGCGAAGAGGTTTACCAGTTTCCAGCATATGCTGTATCCTTGCCGCAGTCTTATCGCTAATTGCAAGTTCAGCAAACCTAGCTTTTTCCAGATTCAAAACCCAGTCTTCGCTGACAATGCTACCCTTATCAACTTTACCACCACACATAACTTCAGCGATATTTTTAGCAATGAGGTAATCATGGTCTGAGATCTGTTTACCCACATACATATTAACTAAGAGTGCATTAATTGTTGCCATACCTTGCTCACCAAAGACACTAAATTTAGCTTTAACTGGTGGTAAATAACCAGCTAATGCCATATATTTCGCACGCTCCTTAGCAATTAGCAGGACCTCACGGCTATTCATAACTATTGTATCGGATTCCCGCAAAAACCCCATTTCTTGGGCTTCGCGTGCAGAAGTTGCAACTTTTGCTAATGCTAAATTCTGATAACGTTTGGTTAAATCTTGCCACGGATCTAGTGCTTGAGCTGCCCTTAATGCCATTTCGGTAGTACCACCCCAACCAGGTAGAAGACCAACGCCTGCTTCAACTAGCCCAATATATGACTCAAGAGCTGCAACTACAGCATCACAATGAAGCATAATTTCACAGCCGCCACCAAAGGTATAGCCTTTTACCGCTGCAACAACCGGAATCCGACTATAACGGATCTTATTGGCAATAATCTGATGCCCTTTACCGATAATTTCGTCAATCGCTTCTACACCATTCATCATGATAGCAAAACCAAATTCTTCAAGATTTGCTCCGGCGGAGAAAATATCTTTTTCTTGCCAGATTACCATTGCCTGACATTTATCCTCTGCAACAGTTAATGCTTCGTCTATGCCATTTAAGACATTCATCCCAATCGTGGACATCTTGGTTTTAAAGCTTAGTATTCCAATATCATCGCCAGTATGCCAAAGTATGACGCCATCATTTTCATAAAGAACTTCTTTTTTTACATTGGCTTTTTCATTGAGTAATAGCTCAGGGAATATTTGACGCTTATAAACAGGGAGTAATTCAAGATTAACTAAAGATTGCTTACTATGATTATAGTGCTTACCATCAACATAAATACCAGTTTGGAGATCATTTACCCATGCTGGCAGTTGATGACTGGCAATTGTTTCACCGTTTACAATGTCTTCATTAATCCACTGACTTACTTGTTGCCAACCAGATTGTTGCCAGATTTCATATGGACCTTCTTTCCAACCAAAGCCCCAGCGTAAGGCAAGGTCAATATCACGCGGTGTATCAGCAATTTCGCCAAGAAGACTCGCACAATAATGAAATAAATCACGGAAAGTTGACCATAAGAATTGCGCTTCGGGATGGCTTGAATTATGAAGCGCCGCCATTTTATCTAGCCAAGACTTTTGCTGCAAAATTGCTAAAACATCCGAATCGGCTTTTTTATCAGCAGGAATATATTCTCCTGTAGCTGTATCAATAACTTTTATGCCATCCTTATCTTTACGGAAGATTCCTGCTTTAGTTTTTTGACCCAGATTTCTGGCTTTGATAAGCTTCTCCAGCCACTTAGGGATTACATAACTATGTTCAAATCCATCTTGGCATTTATTAGTCATGGTTTCAACTACATGAATAAAGGTATCTAACCCGACCACATCAGCAGTCCTAAATGTTGCTGACTTGGCACGACCAAGATTTTTACCAGTTAGTTGATCAACTACTTCAAAAGGGATTTTATATTTTTCTGCATAATGAATTATTGCCATCATTGAGAAAACTCCAACTCGATTAGCAATGAAATTTGGCGTATCTTTTGCTTCGATTACACTTTTACCGAGATAAGTTACTAAAAATGTTTCCAATTCAGGCAATATATGTGAAGCAGTATCAGCATGCGGAATAAGTTCAACCAGCGGCATATAGCGTGGCGGATTAAAAAAATGTATGCCACAAAAATTGCTACGTAGATTTTCAGGTAGGCTATTGGCTAGTTCGGTTACACTTAGCCCTGACGTATTGGTAGCAAGTATTGCGTTAGGGCTAATATAGTTAGCTACTTTATGAAACAGATCAAGTTTCCAGTCCATTCGTTCGGCAATTGCTTCAATTACTAAATCACAATTCCGTAATTCTTCAAGGCTATCATCATAGTTGGCTACTGAAATATACTGCAAAGAGCGTGTGGAAGCTATAGGGTTTGGATTTAATTTTGCCAGATTGGCTACTGATTTTTCGGCAATTGCATTTGGTGTTTCGGGGGCTTTAAGATCAAAGAGGATTACAGGAATCCCTGCATTGGCAAAATGTGCCCCAATTTGTGAGCCCATTACCCCAGAACCAAGGATTGCTACTTTACTTATGCGATTTGACATTACCATTATCTCCATTAGCGTTAAGTATTTCAACAATATTTTTGTTGTGGATATTGTAGCGCATATGCACTGTCAATACATCATGCAACGCAATAGTTAGAACAATCGTAAAGTAGCTAATTCATGTCTGGTTTAACGTTCAATAGATTTTGCCTTGCCAATAAATTCCAAAAGCTGCTGTCTAGTTGGATATCCTTCCGTGTCACCACGGACTAGAGTTGCCATCGCGCCAACACCATTAGCCATTTCGCCGCATTCATAAAGTGATTTGTTATCAATTAATCCAGATAAAAAGCCCGCAGCAAATCCATCTCCCGCGCCAACTGTATCAATCAGACGATGAACATGGAATCCTGGTACGCTAACTTTATCAGAAGAGCCACTAACTAAACAACCATCCTTGCCAAGTTTAATCACGACTAGCTTGATTCCCAGCTCGTGAAATTGCTCGCAGATTTTATCAATATCGCTAGTACCAAGTAAGAATTCTGCCTCATCCAAGCCCGGAAAAATAATATCGGTTTTTTTTGCCATCTCCAGTAAGGTTGTTTTTGCTTCTTCACGAGTCCAGAGTTTTAAACGTAAATTAGGATCAAAAGAAACCATCACTCCAGAACTCCGAGCCACTTGTATCGCTTGAAAAGTTGCATCCTTGTTACTTGCTGATAATGCAGGTAAAATGCCAGTTGTATGTAGAAATTTAGCATTTGCGATATACTCAGGGTCAATAAATTCTTTACCCATAGCAGTAATGGCGGCACCCTTCCGATAGTAATAAACATTAGGATTAGCATTGTGGTATTGTTCTTTAAATAAAATCCCGGTTGGTAGATTATCATCCAGAGTTACCTGACTTAGATCAATACCTTCGCCTTGCAAAGCATAGCGCACATAACGTCCAAACTCATCATTACCAAGCCGCGATATCCAGCCAGTTTGATGTCCCAAGCGCGATAATGCGATTGCCACATTTGCTTCAGCTCCACCGATCGACTTAGTAAAATTGTGTACAAACCTTAATGGTCCTGCATCTGCTGGGCTAAAAACAACCAGTGCTTCACCAAGGGTAACCAGATCTTTTTTCATTTACATCTCTTTTTATCTAGTAATTAGAAATTAAAATAGTTTTTAGCATTATAATAGCAAATATTCTGAATAAGTTTACCGAGCTCTGCTTCATCATTTGGGTATTCACCATTTTCCACCCAGCATCCAACTAGATTACATAAAATCCGCCGAAAATATTCATGCCGAGTATAAGATAAAAAGCTTCGTGAATCCGTCAACATCCCAATAAATGTGCCGAAAGCCCCAAGATTAGCTAATGCACGCATCTGTTCTTCCATACCATCGCGCTGATCATTAAACCACCAACCTGAGCCAAGCTGTAATTTACCTCTAGCTTCTGCCGTCTGAAATGCCCCCATGACAGTTGCAAGCACATAACTATCTTTTGGGTTAAGGCTATAAAGTATTGTTTTGGGTAGTCCATTCTGATTAATTGCATCCAGAAGTTTGGGCAATGATTCTGCTAACCCTGTATCATTTATTGCATCAAAACCAGTGTCAGTTCCGATTGCTTCAAGCATTTTACTGTTATTATTGCGGGTAACATTCATATGATATTGCATCGCCCAGTTATAGCGCGCATACTCGTTACCCAAAAAGATCAGTGTCCAAGCCCGGAATTTTGTTTCTTCAATAAAACTTACCTTTTCACCGGAAAGTACTTTGGCAAAAATCCGTCCTACTTCTTCCTCATTAGTTTCTGCGTAGGGAATATAATTCATACCATGATCCGATACCTTACAACCAGCCTCATTGAAAAATCTGATTCGCGCCGCCAATGCAGCTTTAAATTCAGAGTAATTGTCAATTTTTAACCCGGTAATTTTCTGGAGTTTATCAAGCCAAGAGAGGTAATTTTGATTATTTATATCTAATCCACGATCAGGACGAAATGAAGGCAAAATTTTTGCAACAGATTTACCAGCCAATTGAAGATGAATTGCCAAATCATCAGTCGGATCATCTGTAGTACAAATAACTTCTACTTTTGATTTCTCAATGATAGCGTTAACATTTAGCTCACCGCTTAATAGTTTTGCATTAGCAAGATTCCATATAGCTTCGGCATTTCTCTCATTTAGAATCAAATCAGTATCAAAGTAACGTTGTAATTCAAGATGAGTCCAATGATAAAGGGGATTACCAATCAATTGCGGCATTGCTTTTGCCCATGCCAAAAATTTTTCATGATCAGTAGCATTTCCAGTGATATATTTTTCATCAATGCCACAGCTACGCATCGCGCGCCATTTATAGTGATCTGCCGCAAGCCAGATTTGAGTTATATTTGCAAATTGCTTATTTTCGAGAATCTCATGTTGCTGAATATGGCAATGATAATCAATAATTGGGAGCTCTTTGGTATAGTTGTGATACAAGCTTACTGCTGTGTTATTTGAGAGTAGAAAGTCTTCATTTAGAAACGGTTTAGCCATTGCTATTTCCTGAATATAAGTTTACATATATTGGAATAATTATCCCACGATACAAATCTGGTTTATTATGTATCGAAATTTTTGCATAATGATTATACTATCTTGGGTGTTTACAAATGATTAATATTTTGCAGTCATGTTCATCGAAATCAATTGTTATGATTATGATAGAAAGGTTTAGTTGTTGCCGATTATAAACTTGGAATAGAGATAACTAACATTACTGGTTTTACAAGGTTAAAAGGTTAATGCTAAACAATGATAAGTTGAAACTATTTTAATATGGTTTTTCTAACTATGCTATAATTTGCGGATTTTAAAAAGGTAGTCTAATGTTTGTAGCAAAAATAATTAAAGCTATCAATCTGAAACAGATTGATTTATTGCTTATTTTGACATTAGCTATACAAAAATATATTTGAAAACTCACTATTTTATTAGTGAGTTTTTTTTTGCCTGAAAGATTATTAAAGAGGATTGTTAGATGTTAGAAAAATTAATTTTGGACATGTATGACGTTGGGATGATTAAATTTGGTGAATTTACGCTTAAATCTGGTAAGCAATCCTATGTTTATGCTGATATTCGTACTGCAATCTCACATCCTGAAATCTTTACTACCTTATGTGATTTACTTTACAGAAAAATGACCGGATTAAATTATGATTTAATTTGTGGTGTTCCGTATTCAGCGCTTACCTTTGCTAGCGGAATAGCTTATGCGCACAAGATACCAATGTTGCTAAAACGCAAGGAGGCTAAAGATTATGGTACCAAAAAAATTCTTGAAGGTAATTATAAGTTGGGCGATCGTTGTTTAATAATTGAAGATGTAATTACAACTGGAATGAGTATCAGCGAAACTACTACGGTTATTGAAGAAGCCGGGGTTAAGGTAACCGATATTGTATGCTTCGTTGATCGAAATCAGGGCGGGCGAGAAAGAATGCACGCACAAGGATACACCTTACATAGCATTATTGATTTATATCAATTAATTGATATCTTATTAGAAAATGGCAAAATAAGTGCAGAAGATAAGGCTAAAGCCGTAGCATTAATTGGAGTTTAAGATGCAGATGCAAAAAGCTTATTTAAAACTAGCCAATGGTCGTACCTTTGAAGGGTTGGCACCAGACTGGCAAACCGATAACAGTTATGGTGAAGTAGTTTTTAATACTGGAATGACTGGCTATGAAGAAACCCTGACGGATCCGTCATATTCTGGGCAAATTCTGACTTTTACTTTTCCAATATTGGGCAACTATGGAGTATCGGCTGGCAAACGTTGGGAGTCAGACAAAATACACGCCAAAGGTGTAATTTGTGAAACAGTATTTGATGAACCGACACATCATTCACAACAGCAAACTTTCTTAGATTGGCTAAGACAAAATAATATACCGCTTATTTGCGGAGTTGATACGCGCGAACTAACTAAAGTTATCCGTGAGTATGGTGTTTTAAGCGGTGTTATTACTACAAAAGCTGATTTAGAAGCAGACTTTACTGATAGTATGACTCATGATTGGGTTAAGGAAGTTTCCCCTAAAGAAGTACAAACTATCGGTAATGGTAAACATAAGGTAATCTTGGTCGATTGCGGAGCTAAAGAAAACATCATTCGCTGTTTGTTAAATTTTGATATTACCTTAAAACGAGTGCCATTTGACTATGACTATAGCGATGAAGACTATGACGGAGTAATGTTATCTAATGGACCTGGTGATCCCAAATTATGTAATCAAACAGTGGCAGTCTTAGCGAAAGCAATGACTAAAAACAAACCGATATTTGGCATTTGCCTAGGTTCACAATTAATGGCTTTAGCTATCGGTGCTAATACCTATAAACTTAAATATGGACATCGCGGGCATAATCAGCCATGTATTGATTTAAAACGTGATCGTTGTTACTTAACCTCGCAAAATCACAGCTATGCTGTTGATGATAAAACTTTGCCGTCTGGTTGGGAAGTAACATTCCGTCACCTTAACGATAATACGGTAGCCGGAATCAGTCATAAAGATAAACCTTATTCGGCAGTTCAATTCCACCCAGAAGCCAGTAGTGGACCACAAGATACGTTTTATCTGTTTGAACAGTTTTTTAACCAGATTCAGGCTGGAGGTAGCAAATAATGAAGAATATTCTGATTTTAGGCTCAGGCGGCTTACGCGTTGGGCAAGCTGGTGAATTTGATTATTCAGGCTCACAAGCAATCAAAGCCTTCAAAGAAGAGGGCTACCGAGTAATCTTAGTAAATCCAAATATCGCAACAGTACAAACAGATAAGTCTATGGCAGATGAAATTTATTTTGTACCGCTACAGCAAGAATTTGTTGCACCAATTATTGAAAAAGAGCAGATAAATCTAATTGCACTTGGTTTTGGTGGACAAACTGCGCTTAATCTTGGTTTAGAACTTTATCATAGCGGCATTTTGGATAAGCATAATGTCAAGGTGCTGGGTTCTAGTGTAGAAACGATTGAAGCAACAGAAGATCGCGATATTTTCCGCGACTATCTGGAAAAAAACAATGTAAAGACACCCAAAAGTAAATCAGCGACTACGGTTAGCGAAGCAATTGCGGTTGGACGTGAGTTTGGTTATCCATTAATGCTGCGGGCAGCATTCTCACTAGGTGGACTTGGCTCTGGTAAAGTATTTAATGAAAAAGATCTGATTGATAAAACCAGTAAAGCATTAAGTACAACGCCACAGGTATTACTTGAAGAATACTTAACTGGCTGGAAAGAATTTGAATACGAGATTGTCCGCGATATGAAAGGTAATAGCCTGACTATCTGTAATATGGAAAACCTCGACCCTATGGGTATTCATACTGGTGAAAGTATCGTAATTGCGCCAGCTCAAACTCTTAACGATGAAGAGCATCAAAATCTGCGCAATATAGCGCTTCAATGTGCCGAGATTTTTAATATCATTGGCGAATGTAATATTCAGTTTTCGGTAAACCCTGCTAATGGCGATTACCGTGTAATTGAGATGAATCCGCGCTTATCACGTTCTTCAGCACTGGCATCCAAAGCAACCGGCTATCCACTCGCATTCGTTGCTGCCAAACTATGTCTTGGCTTTAGTCTAGACCAATTAACCAATCAAGTTACCAAAAAAACTACCGCATTCTTTGAACCCGCGCTAGATTATGTAGTGGTAAAAATACCACGTTGGGATACGCATAAGCTACGCCTAGCAGAGCGTACAATTGGTACAGAAATGAAATCAGTTGGTGAAGTAATGGGCATTGGACGAACTTTCCCGGAAGCTTTACAAAAGGCGGTGCAAATGTTAAATATTGGCGCATCCGGTTTACATGATTATATCTGGCCAATTTTGAATCTAAAAAATGAAGTTGAATTTGCCACCGACCGCCGCATATTTGCTTTGTATCGCTGGTTTTATGAAGGTGGTACAGTTAGTGAGGCACAACAATTATCAAGGATTGACCCATGGTTTTTAACGCAGATCAAACAGATTGCCGACATCGGACTTGAATTAAAATCTAGCGAATTAAGCTCTAGTTTATTACTTAAAGCCAAAAAATTTGGTTTTAGTGATAAAACTATTGCTAAACTCAAAGAAACGAATGAAGAAACAATTCGTACGAAGAGATTAGAATTTGCTATTAAACCAGTGGTTAAACAAATTGATACAGTTGCTAATGAGTTTACCGCCGAAACAAACTATCTTTATACAACTTATCATGGTAAATATCATGATATTAGCCCAACCGAAGCCACGGATAATCTAATCTCCAATGGTGCTTATGTGATCATTGGTTCTGGACCTTATTCGATTGGTTCATCAGTTGAATTTGATTGGTGTACAGTTAATTTGGCACGTCAACTACGTGCTCATGGTAAAAAAGTTATCATTCTAAACTCCAACCCTGAAACCGTATCAACCGATTATGATGAATCAGACCGACTTTATTTTGAAGCGCTGACTCTTGAGCGGGTATGTGATATTCTTGATTTTGAAAATGTTGCCGGAGTCTGTGTAAGTGTTGGTGGACAGGTAGCCAATAATCTAGCACTGGCACTACATAAACGCGGTTATCCAATACTTGGCACTTCACCACTCGATATTGATAAAGCCGAAGATCGTGCCAAATTTTCATCAATGCTAAATGAATTGAATATTGATCAGCCACGCTGGATTAATGCTACTAGCAGTGAAGAAATTCAGGCATTTATTAATGAAGTTGGTTTACCAGTATTAATTCGTCCATCATATGTATTATCGGGCGCGGCGATGAAAGTAGTATCGGATCAAAATACTCTTAATAGCTACCTTAATGATGCAATGTTAATATCCAATGAACATCCAGTTGTGATTTCACAGTTCATTGAAAATGCCAAAGAGTTGGAAATTGATGGAATCGCCCAAAATGGACGAATTGTAATCGACTCTATCAGTGAACACATTGAAAATGCGGGCGTGCATTCGGGTGATGCAACCTTAGTATTTCCACCAGAGCGTTTATATCTGAAAACAGTTAATCGTGCCCGCGATATTGCCCGTAAAATTGTCAAGGCATTAAATATCAGTGGACCATTTAACATGCAGTTTATTGCACGTAATAATGAGCTTAAAGTAATCGAATGTAATGTTCGTGCTTCGCGCTCATTCCCGTTCATCTCCAAAGTAAGTGGACAAAATCTGGTTGAATTGATGGCAAAGGTTTTCTTAAATCAGGAAATTACCCAAACCTATAATACTCTTGATTGTGGCGTAGTTGGAGTTAAAAGCCCGGTATTTTCATATAGCCGCTTTAAAGGTTCTGATCCAGTAGCTCAGGTAGAGATGTCATCAACTGGTGAAGTTGCCTGTATTGGTAAAGATATGCTTGAAACATTCTATCAGTCTTGGTTATCTGTTGGGCAAAAAATCAATAAAAAATCAATACTACTAAGCGTTGATGACAAATATAAGCAAAAAATACTGCCAATCGTCAAACAACTAAGTGACCAAGGCTGGCAGTTTGTCGCAACTGGCTCAACCCATGATATGCTAGTAGAAAGCGGGATTCAGTCAAAATTTGTGTTTAAGTTGTCCGAGCAGGTAGAGCCAAATATCGAACGCCCAATTGTTAATAAAGAAGTTGGATTGATTATTAATTTACCAGGCGATAGTTTTAACACCAGCCAGCATTCAGATGGCTTCAAAATTCGCCGTCTCGCTATTGACTACCATATTCCGCTAGTAACCAATTTCCAGCTAAGTGAAATGCTACTAGAAAGTTTAACTGTATTATTCGACAAACCGATGACAGTTTATTCTTATAATGAATTATTAAAAGGTGCTAATAATGCTTAATTTAACCAAAGGATTAATCGCACTACAAGATTTAAGTAAGTCAGATATCCTCTCAATCCTTGCCCATGCTAAGAATTTCAAACAAGGGTTACGTAAAAACACTCTCGAAGGCAAAGTAATTGCGTCCTGTTTCTTTGAGGCTTCAACCCGTACTCGTTTGTCTTTTGAATCAGCAGTTGCTTACCTAGGTGGTAAAACTATTGGTTTTGCTGATAGTAGCGCTACCTCACAAACCAATAAAGGTGAAAGCTTTGTTGATACTTTACGGATGCTAAACTGCTATGCAGACGGATTTATAATGCGCCACCCGAATGATGGTGCAGCAAGGCTTGCATCAGAAATTATGTCAATTCCAGTAATCAATGCTGGTGATGGAGCGAATCAGCATCCAACCCAAACCTTGCTGGATTTATTTTCGATACAGGATAGTCAGAGGCAACTAGAGGAAATTCATCTGGGATTAATGGGTGATCTGAAATATAGTCGTACTGTCCATTCACTAATTGATGCCAGTAAGCTATTCAACATGCGGTTGTATCTAATTGCGCCAGCGCCACTTAGAATCGCTAGTGAAGATCTGATTGAACTAAAACGGCATGGAATAAGTTATTCTTTTCATAATAGTCCAGAGGATGTAATAGATAAACTGGATTGTCTATATCTGACTCGCTTGCAAAAAGAACGCTTTAGTGGCGAGATTGATTGTAATTATAGTATTAATCTGGAGTTACTGGCAAAAGCAAAACCAAATTTGCGCATACTTCATCCTTTGCCAAGGCTAGATGAATTACCCGCTGAAATTGATAATACTCCGTACGCCTATTATTTTGAACAGGCACGGAATGGGCTTTTTGTTCGACAGGCATTACTAGACATAATTTTTGGAGGCTATGATGACAAATAAAAAGATTGGTGCAATTGAGAATGGTATAAATCTGGATCATATTCCTCAAGGAAATGCTTGGTATATTATAAAACTACTAAAATTGGAGCGCAAGTATCCAGTTGGAATTGGACTTAATCTTTTGAGTAAAAGGATGGGAGTAAAAGACTTGGTAAAGGTAGAAAATTATTTCCTGACAGAGAAGCAGTTAAAAGCAGTAAGTGTTTTTGCACCAGGTGCGACCTATAGTGAAATACGTAACTTCGAAGTAGTTCGAAAAATTCAGCTTACTTTACCAGAAAATATTGATGAACTAATTATATGTCCAAATCACCGTTGTATTTCCCATCAGTATCGCTCTTCATTCAAGTTAAGCTATAATAATGAGAATGCCGTTGCCCAGTGTCATTATTGTGAACATCATTTTAATTTAACTGAGTTAGATAATTTTCAGCTATAATTAATTGATATGACTCATATAATTATTAATTGTGTATTTGAGGTGGCGCTGCAACACCAGAGATTCATATCAATAGTGATTGGAGTATAAACTATTTTTTTGGGAGTGTGGCTCTTTAAAAAAGTATATAAAACTGGTGAGTATGCTTGGTAACTAAGATTAAGTTATTATATAATTGTTATCTGGAAAATTTTCACAATTCGGAGATTATAATCTTTTAGAGTAAGGGAGAATACCATGCGTAAATTATTAGTAGCCTCATTGGGGCTTATGGTTATTGGTTGCTCATCACTTGATATGAGCACTTTAAAATGCCGAAATATGCAGATTACCAATAAGACAACGTTGAAGCAGGTTCAGGATATGTGTCTTATTTCAAGTCAAAGCTCGCGCTCTTCGGGGTTGTATGAGGTTCAGTTTAGAAATGATACTACTGAGAAAAGTGTTAAATGTGATTTCGCAACCAACTCACCTGATGCAGTAGTTAATGGATGTCGTTAACCAATATTTATTAATAGGCTGGTATCCTTAGTTCATACCAGCTTATTAAATATAGTCATTCAATATCAGCCAAATAAAACCCGAGTACCAACTACAATTAAGATAAAACCTAAGATACGGTTAATTAGTTGTTCACGTTTAAAATATGCTATTTGAATTTTTGGGTGGCTTAAAACTAAAGCAACACTGGCAAACCAGCAAAAAACCATGATTGCATTACCAATAACTATTCCTGCATTAGTAACTATGCTTGGGTGCTGTTGTTCAGTAAATGCTAGGATTGCTCCTGAGATAGTATAGAGCTTTGGATTAAGTAAATTGGTAAAAAACCCATTGCGATAGTAAACAATTAAAGGCTCTGATGGGGCTGTTTCATAACTAATTCGTTCATGATGGCTTTTGCTTTTTATGCTCATCACCCCAAGATAAATAAGGTAAGTTCCACAAATTAAACCTAATGCAAATTTAACTAATTTATAAGTAAAAAGAAATTTTAATCCACAAATCAGTATTGTAAATGAAATAAAGCAACCCGTAGCTATTCCCGCAGCTGAGATCAACCCAGCCTTACGACCAAATGAAAGAGAGTTCCTAAGTACCATAAAAAAATCTGGTCCGGGGGAGATTACTCCCAAAAGTAGGATAATCAGGGTTTTGACTATCAGTCCAGTATCAAACATATTTCTTCCTTAGCTCATTTCATCAAATTGTTTAGGTTTAAAGATTAACCAAAATAAAAGTCCACCACAAAGTATAATTAATGAACCAACTAATATGGGTAGTTTGGCATGATGGGCAGCGACGTATCCCGCGAGCATTGCTGGGATTGCTTGTGCTAGCGCCGACGAACTTGAGCTAATGCCCATTGCTTCGCCACGAATATTTGCTGGAGTTACCCGAGTAATCAGGGCAGTACTAAATGCCATAGTGAGAGCATTTCCTAATGCCATAAATGGGGGAATAAGATAGATAAGTCCAATATGATCAAATGGTATGAAATAATATACTCCTACACATATGCCTGTGATGAATAGGGAAATCCTAAGTATCTGGAAATCTGCAACTCGTCCGGATAATCTGCGAACTATCATACCCTGGGCAAAAACAATCATTATTCCAATATAGGCATAGAAATTACCAATTTTACCTTGACTAAATCCAAATTCATCAGCAAGTACTACAGCCCAGAACGTAGTAAAGAACGTAAATCCGGCATTAAATAGAAAGGTTGTTGGAATTATATTTCTGAGTCCTGATGTTGAAAAAGCCTTCTTTATATTATGAAAGGGCTTAGAAAGATCTATTCGCTTATCACTCGCTACTTTTAGTGTTTCTGGTAATAGTGCAAGGACTAGAAGGACATTAATAAAACTCAAGATTGCGGCAAACCAGAATGGGGTTGAGCTATTAAACCAGCTGACTACGGCTGGATCTGAGAGTTTACCACCAAAAAATGGACCCATAATGAAGCCAATCCCAAATGACATGCCAATCAAGCCGAAATTTTTTGCCCGATTTTGTGGTGTACTTATATCTCCGATAACTGCCTGAGCTACTGATATATTGCCGCCCGAAGCACCATCTAGTGCCCGTGAAATAAACATTAACGGGATATTTTTGCTAACTATACCGATAGCAAATAAAATATAAGAAATACAAGTGCCACTAATTGATAGGGCAAGAATTTTACGGCGTCCATAACGATCTGCTAGTTGTCCTAAGATCGGTGCACATAAAAATTGGGCTAATGGAAAGCAGGTTAATAGCCAGCCAAGCATTATAAATCCTTCAGCAGTAGTCCAGCTATCTGGAATTACTCTAAATGTAGAGTGTGGAACTACTAACATGGGGAATACAGGAATTAGGATCCCAACACCCAGCATATCAATGAGAATAGTTAAAAATATTGTCCATAGAATTTTGTTACTGTTGTTATTTGTTGACATATATATCGAATAGAACATTGATTAAAGGTAAATTATAGCATAATCAATACTTCTACAATAGCTCTACAATAATTCAGGGTTCTATTTTTTTAGACTTACATAATTCTGATATAATCAGGTCTCCGATTATTTATTCAAGAGAATAATGTATGTCAAACTATTTGCAAATATTCATTTCTTTATTTAGTATTCTTAACCCAATTTTGGCGATAACGATTTATTTAGATGTAACAAATGGTCTTAAAAATTCAGAAAAACGCTCAGTTGCAATAGTTTGCGGAGCTTCGGTTTTTGGAATACTTACAGCCTTTCTTTTTGTTGGCCAACCCTTGATGGCCGTGCTCGGGTTACATGATTATTCCTTACAGCTTGCCGGAGGAATGGTGGTTCTTCTTATCGGGATTTTTATGATCATGAAACCAAGTGATAAAGTAGAAGAAGGGAAGAGTACTGAAAAAACTATTAATCCGAACCGGATTAAAAGCCTTGGAATTAGCCCGCTTGCGCTGCCAATGATAGTTGGACCAGCTGCAATTGTTATGGTAATTTTATATGGACAGCAGGAACATACTGTGCTCGGCAAATTTTTAATTGTCGGAATTCTGGGGTTGGTAAGTATTTCGGTAATAGTAGTTTTTATGCTTGCTAATTATATTGCGCGTGCTTTGGGTGATATAGGAATAATTGTTCTTACAAAATTAATGGGATTAATAATTGCTGCAATCGCTTGTGAAATGATTGTTTCTGGTTTAAAATCTGTTGTACCAATTCTTGTACATACTGTGAATTGATAATTATATATATAATGACCTGTTTTTGGTTTACAAATATGCTATTTTAGATAGTAAAAAAGCACCAGAGTGGTGCTTTTTTGTTATTATCTATTCTATTCCGCCACTGTGTGGAGTTCTTCCTTAAATTTACGTGCACTACGAATATTTTTGGTATGTTCTTTATCCTTGTAATGTGCAATGTTATGTGCTAAATCATCTTTTAGCTGGTCAATTGCTGCATAAATATCTTCAGATTCAACCAGTGCGCCAAAATTTTTCTCTGGAGTTTTAACACTGACCTCAGCATAAAAAATTTTACCCGAGTTATGACTGTTACTTACCTTACCTAGGCGTAAATTAAACGATGCAGCAGCGCCAGCTTCCGGAAAGTATTTATCTAGTGCCGACATCTTTTCTGTTGCATATAGTTTGATTGCATCAGTTAAGTCAAAATCTTTGCATAAAATTGATAAATTTTTCATGGACAGTTCCTTTCGTCTTTGATACTTGCCATAACTTAAAAACTATAGCTACTTTTCATTTCTGGAAAAATAACCATTCTATAGCTATTATAGCTTGAAAATGGCGACATAACAAATAAATTTATTATTGTTTTTAGCTATGGAAATTCTGATTATGCTACAATTCATTTAATTAATAGTAAGAGAATTTAAAAACTCTTTCTAGAATAATTAATTATAAAAACCTTATTTGGAAATCTGACTTTATGATATTTGCGTGTTTTGCTACAACTGTGCGTGGGCTTGAGGATTTACTTGCCAAGGAATTGACAAAGTATGGTGCAACTGATGTAAAAATTGTTAATGCGGGTATGGAGTTTAATGCCTCTTTATCTGATGTAATGCGAATTAATTTGAACTCCCGCTTAGCTAGCAGAGTTTTGCTGCGTCTTGGCTATTCGGGCTATCGTCATGAAGATGATATTTATCGTTTGGCTCGTAAGATTGACTGGCTTAACTGGTTTCATAGTGGAAATAGCATAAAAGTTGCTACTTCAGCTATTCAGAGCCCATTAAAGAGTCTGGATTTTGTGACTCTAAAAGTCAAAGATGCAATCTGTGATTATTTCAATGAAAAAGTAGATTCGCGTCCTGATGTTAATAAAGTTGAGCCAGATATGCGAATTTATAATTTTCTTACCAAAGATACAGTAACTATCTATCTCGATACTTCTGGTGATACCTTATTTAAGCGGGGTTACAGACGGCTTAAACTTGAAGCACCTATTCGTGAGAATCTAGCATCAGGCTTGATTCAGTTAAGTGGCTGGCAGCCAGAGCAAGCATTTTATGACCCAATGTGCGGTAGTGGCACTTTAGCAGTTGAGGCAATTGGAATTGGCTTAAATCTTGCTCCTGGGTTAAACCGGAATTTTGCTTTTGAGAAATTAGCTAATTTTGATAAAGAAGATTATCTGAGTCTTCAGGCTAAGGCAAAAAATAGTCAAATTTTTGATAAAAAATTGAAGATTTATGCTAGTGACATAAATAGAAAAGCGGTTGAAATTGCAAAACAAAATTTTCAGCAAATAAAGCTTGAAGAGTATGTTGAGTTTAGTTTTGGAGATTTTCTTTCTAAAAGAGCTCCTGCTGAGAGTGGCGTTTTAGTTACTAATCCTCCCTATGGTGTACGACTTGAAGAGCTGGATCGGCTTACTCTGTTATATCCCCAAATAGGAAATCATTTAAAGCAGAATTTTGCTAATTGGAATTGTTGTTTCTTTACTGCGGATTTGCGGATGCCAAAATTGATCAGACTAAAACCAAGTCGGAAGGTACCTGTTTATAATGGTGCTTTAGAATGTCGGCTTTATGAATTTAAAATGGTTAGTGGTTCTAATCGCTGATAATTAATGGTGGAGCGGATGAGATTCGAACTCATGACCAACGGATTAAAAGTCCGCTGCTCTACCGGCTGAGCTACCGCTCCGGTATAGATGGCGTCCCTAAGGGGATTCGAACCCCTGTTACCGCCGTGAAAGGGCGATGTCCTAGGCCTCTAGACGATAGGGACAAAAGATTTAATTTTTTGGATTCAGACTGTTCCAGATTTGATTGACTTTTTGATTTGCATTTGTAAAGTCTTTAGTTGCTTGAATCAAATTTGATTCTGCATTACTGCTTCTGGTTTGCGCTTGCTGATATTCCTGTTGAGCTTCTTTCAGCTTTTTTTGAGCATCTTCCATTTTGCTTTTGGCTTTGGCTAATGCTTCTGAAGCTGCTTTTTTCTCATCTTTAGCTTGAGTTAGCTTATCATTAGTTGCTTGGTATGTATATTGTGCAGACATTAAATCTGTCTGCGTATAAGCATAAAGGCTGCCAATGAAGCAACTGAGTGCTAGTATCTGCTTAAATTTCATAATGGAAACTTAATAGAATGGTGGAGCGGATGAGATTCGAACTCATGACCAACGGATTAAAAGTCCGCTGCTCTACCGGCTGAGCTACCGCTCCACAGTTTAAATAAGTTCTATCTAATAATAGAACTGGCGTCCCTAAGGGGATTCGAACCCCTGTTACCGCCGTGAAAGGGCGATGTCCTAGGCCTCTAGACGATAGGGACATTGTTGTTTTTTATGGCGCGCCCGAAGAGATTCGAACTCCTGACCCCTTGGTTCGTAGCCAAGTACTCTATCCAGCTGAGCTACGGGCGCACATAAATGGCGGAGAAAGAGGGATTCGAACCCTCGATACGCTTTTGGGCGTATGCTCCCTTAGCAGGGGAGTGCCTTCGACCACTCGGCCATCTCTCCATCCGAGACTAAGCTGTCTCGCTTAGAGTACGGTATTATAGCCAAAGTGCCACATACTGTCAACTATTTTTATAAAAAAGTTACTCTCATGAAGTATTGACATTATTAACTACTTGCTTTAATTTCTGATAATTTTAATTAGCGTATTTACAATATTTTTATTGTCAAAATGTTATGAACCCGCTATAATATGCACCTTTCTTTGAAAGAATAATGATATAATTATTAAATAGTTAATAATATAATCATCCGATTTTATTTTTTGTTTGCATTTTTAGGGATTCACATGGTTAAACAATTCAATCCGGAAACTATGACAGATGATGATGTATTGCAAATGGCAGATTCTGATTATATGAATGAGGTTCAGTTAGCTTTCTTTAAGAAAAGATTGATTGCGCTTGAGTCCGAGATGGTCGAAAATGCTAAAAAGACAACGCAAGCCTTCCAGGAGCAGGAAACTAACTACATAGCGGATCCATCTGATCGTGCAACTATAGAAGAGGAATATGCGCTTGAATTGAGAACTCGGGATCGGGAACGTAAGTTATTACAAAAAATTCGTTCTGCTCTTGAGCTTATAGGTAGTGGTGAGTATGGTTTTTGTGAGGATACTGGGGAGCCTATTGGTTTGAAAAGGTTGCTTGCTAGACCTACAGCGACCCTTAGTATTGAGGCTCAGGAGAGGCGAGAGAAAATGCAGAAGCATTTTGCCGAAGATTAATTGAAATAAGCCTGTATTATTATATACAGGCTTATTTTTTATGGTGTTACAAGCTCTAATTTTATTAATCATCCATAAAGTTGTTTGGGTAAACCTAGTGTAATTATCTTATATAAGTGCCCACATTTAAGCTTTCCACATATTTCCGCATGCTCGTCTAGCGCTAAGTAGGATTCCTTTATTATATTTAAGCTCAATAAGTGGAAGTTCTGGATCTCAAAATCATAAACTTATTGCAAATTCTCATCACTGTATTAAAAACGCCAAGTCTAGTTAATTGACATCATCTATCGTGTGGCTTATCCCGATTTTAGGTTTATTTGCAAATAGTTGCTAGCTAGAGTTATAGCTACAAAATTGTTTAGTGAAGTAGTTTTGGTTTGTTCTTTGAAATTAATGAGATTAAATATGATATATATAACCTGAGTCCTCGCTTTTTTAAGCTTGAATAAGTAACTCAAGCTGAGTAAACTGATCTTTAACAATTTGGTAATTAAAAAATAACGCAGTTGTATAGGAAAGTATCTTGCG
>WBZO01003326.1_pt1 | contig 18966 bp, 13 predicted proteins | sample 5204261 | NCBI WGS metagenome assembly WBZO01 (sample SAMN12412400, study PRJNA552823) | activated sludge metagenome | isolation source: activated sludge from anammox sidestream of wastewater treatment plant... | place: USA: North Carolina | collected 2017-09
AGGGCTGGCCGGCAATCAGCCCGGTGGGAAGAGAGCCAAACATTACCGCTGAAGGAATTTGACGATTGGCGGAATGGAAGAGCGACGCCACGGCGTTCACTTCGCTCTCCGTCTCGGTGTTGGCGTAGGGATTGATGGTTGCTGTGTCGTAAGTGCTCCCTTCGTCCGGCTTGTTGATCAATGGCCCGTCCGTGGTCAGCAGAGGCGAGCCCGTGTCCCAATCTCCATAGGTCCACGGCGCGTTGAAGCCAGTGGGATAACTCAGGAGCATCGGCGCCATCGCCACGCCCGACCAGCGCTTCCCGGCCGCGGGGACAAGCCCGGCGCCGGACGTGTAGCCAAAGATGCCACCTCCCGGCCCGGAATCGGAGAGAAAATGGCGCATATTGGGCCGTGGCGGATTGAGTGCCGGGGGAGTGGTGGCTGGCCACGAGACCATCTCGGGGACCGGAACAAAACCCTGCAATGATCCGACCGTCGGCGCAAAGAGCGCGCGGGTGTCTCCATGTGGGAGAATATAGGTCTGAATGACATCGTAGGGCGTGTCGGCGGGAGTGTCCAGAATTAGGGATTGATTAGAATAGCTCCCGTTTACTTGATTTTCAGAAGTCGCCGTATCCACTGGCGCAAGTGTTGGTGGCGGCGGAGTTGGGGAGGGAGTTGGGGAAGGCGGCGATTGACGAAAACGTCCATGAGAGTTGAGGTAGGTTCCATCGCCAAAAACTCCCTCCTGATGAAACGCCCAGTAATTTTCCTTGTCGGGGCGCAGGCGGGGCACGGGAAGCGTGACCTGGTCCAAATGGACGGAAATGGTTTCGAGCAGGGTTTCCGGTTGGCCTCCGTTGTAACCGCTGAAAATTTCCACGGTGAGGTTTCCACCATTCAAAGTCATTTTCGGCGTTGTTGCATTCACGGTGACAGTGATCGGCAGGCTCACGTAGGGGAAATGCGCCGCGGTGGACGCGTCGGGTGGCCCCCATCGGTGGGCGCCCACATCCATTCCCCGCGCATTGCGCCCCATATAGGGCCAGCGGTAATTCATCGCGCCGCCATAAATCCCAAACGATCCATTGTAGGAAGAGAGGTCCTTGCCTCCTTCCAGGCGCCCAAGAGGAACGGGAGGGGGCGCCGAGCCTCCGGGGAACCCAAGATTCACACCACCATTGATGGTCAGATTCTCGAGACCCTTCACACGAAAGCTAAAATTGGACAAGTGCTTTTGGGATGGATCGTTCAGGGTCAGGAAGGACTTGAATCCGGCGCTGGGAGAAAATAATTCGACAATCAGGAGCGCCTGAATGCGCCGTTGGTCGGCGGCCAGTTTCCCGCCGGGAAATTCCTCGAGAGCCAGATTCTCCTTGAAGCCGGTTCCTCCCTCGGGCTCCCCCGGCGCGCGATTGCTTTTCGGCACGGCGGCGTCGGCATTGCAGATGAAGAGGAATCCGAGCTGCCGCAATGAAAAAGCGCGCCCAAATCCGGTGACTTCCCCGTGTCCGGCGTCCCAGCGGGTGGGCCGCACATAATTCCAGCGACTGAATCGACGGTCCTCGTCCAATTGTTTGTCTTCAATATTCGTCGCACGGATATAATCAAAAATTTCGGTGAGGACCTGGTCGCGTCCGCGATTGCCCCATTTTGCCGCAAAAGCGGTGCCGCTGACGCCTGGGAACGGCGTGTCCGTAAGACGCTGCAGGTAGCGGAAGAGTTCGGTGTTGCGAGCGCGTGTGATGTCAGCGTCCGGATCGAGCGAGGTGTTCTTGGGAACCTGTGAGGTGGCGGTGTAAGTTCCCGTGCGGCGGTCGAAATAGAATGGGTAGCGCGCCGTTGGGGAGTCGCCGTGATTTTCCAATGTGGCCGCAAAGGCGATCAGTTTGTCAATCGCTGTGCGGAAGGGCTTGCCATCCGGCGCGGTGTCGCGCTCGGGGACCGGCCAGATCGCGACGCGCGGCTGGCCAAAGAGGTTCAATTCCGGAGCGCGGCTGGAAACCGTCACAAGCCCCTTGCGCTTTTCCAGAAGGCGATTCCACTGTTCCGCATTGAGGCCCGCGTCCGTCAAATTGCCGGCCAACGAGGAGCGCGGCGCGGACGCCGAAGCCTTGGAGGCCTGGTAACGCACCTCTCCCATGCCCGCGTAGAGGCGGTCACGGTCGTTTACCATTTCGATGGGGGTCACATTGTCCGCAGCGAGCCTGCGGGCCCGGTTGACTCCATTCTGGGATCCGCCCTCGATCACCCGGGGGGTCAAGCGGTAGATATCCCGCCAACTCAATTCCGGAAAGACGGCCTGGACATCGGTCGTGGCCGGATGCCCCGGATAGCGCTGAAATTCATTTTTCATGGGTTGCCCGTATCCAAAGCCATAAATACTGCCCCACGGTCTGGGCGAGGTCGTGGGCGTTGTCTCCGCGGCATTCTGCACCCACGGGGGCATCCAGGGGAATCCGCCGGCGGCCGTGTTGAGATTGACCTTCGCCGACTCGTCGTCGGCCCAGAAGGCAATGCGCCCGACGATGGGATTGTCGGCGGACGCGGCGTCAATGCGCACGGTGGTCGCATTGCCGGTATCCACAGGCTCCTCGATGGAACCGTCCCTGAGGACATAGAGCCATTTGACCGGCATGGGGGCTCCGGTGGCGGAGGGATTCCCGTCCACTGCGTATCCAGCAGGCTTGCTCCCATTCCCCGAGGCGGCCAGGGCGGGCGGATACAGGATCGGGTATCGGTCCCGCGTGGTATCCGTGGGAGCGGACGGATCGGGAGCCGGTTCATTCAAATCCACAAACAGGGCCTTCCGGCTCTGCCAACCGGAAGGAATCGCATTGTCCGCCGAGAAGGGGTCGAAAGCGCCCGCCGGACGCATGGTCGTCCATGAATAGAGGCGGTAATTGACATCCGGCTGGCGATCCCCCGTGAATGTCCGGATAAGGCCCGGCTGGGAAACCCAGGCGCGATGCGTCGCGCTCGTGGCATCTTGGATCTGAGCCAGACACAAATTGATGCTCGAATCGGCCAACTGGCGAGTTTCCAGCGTGCTGGCGAAGATGGCCGAGGATTCGCGCTCAGCTTTTGAGATCAGGAAAACCGCCATGGCCAGCGCAGAAAACAGGACCAACACGGCAAGAACCAGTACCAAAGCCATACCCTGCCGGGACGCGCGGCCAGTCCCGGGGCACCCCGCCCGATGTCTGCCGCGCAACACACGAATCCGCTCAGAACACCCGCTCTGATCCGTGACGGGCCTGTTCCTCCGATTGCCGGGCTTCCTCTTGGCAAGGGCCGGAGTCAAACACCTCATACTCATGGTTGGAAGGTCCGACAGCGGCCGGAGACCGGATCGATTTGGATGGCGATAAAATTATTTGTGTTCCGCGCCTCGGAGAGCGTGAGCCAATGGCCCGTCGAGGGATCCAAACGTGTCCGCCCGCTCGCCAAAAAGACCACCGAGTTTGTGGCTCCATCGGCTGCATTCGTGATGAGGTTCGATCGCGTGGGATCCGCAACGACTGCCATGGGCAGCACCACAGACCGCCCGAGCGGCTTCCACGCGCGGGCTCCCGCATCAAAGATCTCGCTTTGCATCCTGCGGAATCCTGCAGGATCATTGTTCCGGTTGTCGGGAACACTGATGAGCATCCAACGGACACGGGCATTTCTGGAGAGAGCGCTTTGTCGGGCCAGTGCGAGTTGATCAAGGACGAGGTCCCCGGCTTGATGGAGCGCCCGACCGGAGCGAATCCCCTGAATGGCCGTTATGGAGAGCGCGGAAAGAATGCCAACGATCGCCACCACAACCAGCAGCTCGATCAGACTAAAGGCGCGAGAAAAACAACGCATCATTTGCTCCATTTTGCAGCGCGCAAGGGGACGTCGGTTTGAAAAATCCGGTAATTGGCACTGGCGTCACGCAAGATGGCCTCCATCTGGGCAATATCCGTTTGCAATTGAGTCGGATTCAAAAAGAGGCTCTGAAATTCCTGGCCCAGATCCGGATTCCGCAATGCCGAGGATTCATCAATGGCCACCATGACCACACGCGCCACGGGGGGGAGCTGGTGCATCTGGACCGGCTGGAGGGCTCCCCCAGGCGGCCAATGGGTGCGCGAGTTGTACTCATAACCGGGAGCAAGGGCATCCAGGGGCTGCCCCTGTCCATCCGCATACTTGGGCAGAATCACCAGGGCGACGATATTCTCGGCCAAAACATGGGATGCCTTGCCGAGGTCCCGGAGGAACCAGGAACTCCCCGAACCGTCCCGGTAGACATCCAGGTCATCCGTCGGCTGGAGATATTGCATGAGCCGGTAACGGGTGCGCGGAGCCGGACTCGCTGAGGAAAGGAATGCCGGCCGATTTGCTGCATCATCCGCGCGCTGGACGTAGAACCCCACGGCATTCAAGATCCCGGAGGCCGGAAAATCCGCCGTGGCCTGGTTTGTGTCGAAATTCATGGGAGCTTGAAAGAACAAGGCATGGGTGTGATTTGTCGGAAGCAGCGATCCCCCGCTCAGAAAATGCAAGCCCGAGAACCGCCCATAGGTGTCAGGCGTAAATGCCGCCAAGGCATTGGTGTCGGTTATGGTCAGCCGCGCCACACGGCTGGAATTGTAATAGTCGTACTCCGTATTAAGCGTGGCTTGGGAAAGAGCCCGGGTCAGGGCGTCAAATCCCGCCCGCGCTCCCTCGAACGCCTTGGCGCTCTCGCTGGTCCGACGCCACTGGGCCGAGGTGAATCCGATGATCTGGAGGAGGAGTACCAGGAGAAGGGCGGTCACAACGGCTGCCACGAGCAGCTCGATGATTGTGAATCCCTCCCTCCACTCCGGACGTCGGGCTCGGCCACCGCTCTCCGGAAGGAAATTCATGGTCAGTCCCCCAGATTGGCTACCGTCGCGGAAAAAACCCGCGCCTGATTCTGGAATGCCGTGCCATTGAGCGTCACCGACACACGACGCAAATTCGTACTGTTCAGGAAATTCGTTGCCGAAACATTCAGCCGCGCCTGAATCACGGCTTCCCGCGAAGCCACCTCCCTGCCTTCAAAATCCAAGTAGAGGGTCGCTCCGGAAAGGGCGTCAAATGGCGCCATCTGCGCCGACGCCAGGACCCGCTGCGCAATTAAGGCCGCCTTCACGTCCGCATTGCTCTCCTTGAGCGTTGCAAACCCCACGGAAAGCAGCGCCAGGAGCGGAATAAAAGCCGCTCCAACCACCCCCAAGGCAAGGGTTACCTCGACCAACGAAAATCCCTGCCGCAAACGGCTTGGAACGCGCGGAAGCTGGATCATGGCTTCACTCTCCAACAAAAGCCGGATATTGTAAAGAGATAAAATAAAGGTTTTTTAAAGATAAAAGAGTGATCTGTTTTGAAGACGCCTTCCGGCATGCGGCCGCGTGGAGCGCGGAGCGCCCTCCCGTTGGAGCGCTGGAGGGTGAATGCGCCGGCATGCCCGGTGAGGCCGGTGCCCATGCGTTGGGCGCGCCAAGGCTCGGGCACAAAACGAAGGGAGAGGGAGTTTCACAGGCGCGCAGGCAGATCGGAGAGTGGTTTGACGATGACCGAAGAGCGCATTGCGGAGGGATTGGCGGTGGCGGGCATCCGGAAGGAGGTCCCGCGAGAGAGGATGATCCACGAATTCCCAGGATAGAAATCCTCTCCGCTGAATCCGATGGGGTTGGCAGCCGCATAGTGCAGGCCCAGGCGTTTTGCCATGCGCAGCCCGGACTGAAATGCGCCATCGGCTTCCCGTCGGAGGTCGCGCTCCGCCTCTGTTCCCACACGCAGGATTCGCCCGGCACAGGGATGGAGCAGGAGGGAAATGCCCAGCCGGGCAAATTCCCGCTCCGCAGCCGGCAGGGCATTGTCCGCGCAAACCAGAATTCCAAACCGCACGCCGCGCCAGGAAAAAGCGCGGCGAACCGGTTCCAGCGCCAAGATCCCCCTCTCCGCCGGGGAGGCAACCCCCTTGCGCTGACCCTCGAGGCGTCCGTCGGGAAAGGCAACCGCATGGGTATTGAAGACACGTCCCGCCGCCCGCTCGAACATCCCGCAACAGACCACGATGCCGTTCTCACGGTCCATCTCCTGAAGGCGTCGTCCGATCCGTCCCTCCAGCGGTTCGGCGGTCCACTCCACCAACGCGCGTACATCCCTGTAGGAATATCCGCTCGCGTGGGCTTCGGGAAAAACAATCAGATCAGCTCCCGCGTCGCGCGCCTGGGCGCAGAGCGCGGCCGCCTCGGCCAGATTCGCGGCCACGTCGCCGGTCAGGGACACACTCTGCGCCACAGCCAGGCGAAAGCGCAGCGATCCAGCGGACGGAGGATATTTTTTTAAAACAATCACTTGTGATTCAGGTAAAATAGTGATAGGTGATGGAATGGCAAAGAGATTCTTTCGCGCATGAACACAAACTCACCGCCAGGGGCCCCGCTGTCCACAGCCGCATCGCTGGAGAGCGACCTGCGGGCTCTAGGCGTTCGGGAGGGTGACGCTCTCTTCGTGCAATGCGCATTTCGAAGCCTTGGCCCGGTTGCGGGCGGGGCCGCGACCGTCGTTGATGCTCTGAGCGCCGTTGTGGGAGCGGGAGGCTTGATTCTCATGCCGTCGTTCCATCTGATCGAGCGCGGCAGGCGGGCGAGCGAATGGGATCCCGCGCGCAGTCCGTCCACCACGGGGTGGCTCAGCGAATATTTTCGTCGTATGCCTGGGACCATGCGTTCGGACCACTATTCGCACGCGGTGGCGGCGCGCGGTGTCCGGGCTTCCCAGTGGGTTGGGGGTGACGGACCGGACACGGGGCTCATTTCCCCCTGGGACCAAGCTCCCTGGATGAGGACCTTCGGGGATCGCTCGCCGTTGTTCCGCTGCTACGCATGGGGAGCCCGCGCCTTGATGTTGGGCACGACCTACGAGAGTCTCACCTCCCTGCATCTCGTTGAGGTGATGGATTGGAACCGGCGGCTCGCCGAAAGACCCGATGCGGAATACCGCTGGTTGGACCGCGCCGCGGCCGGCAGAGTCTGGGAGGAACAGGGGAAAATCCTTACAGGCCGGATCGGTCAGGCTCCCAGCCGGTTATTTGGAATCCGGGATCTTGTGGATTTTTTTCTGGCGCACTTGTCTGCGCACCCCTCCCTCTTTAAGATTTTTTCCCATGCCTAATCCATCCGCGACGCGACCCGCCTCTCCCCCTTCTGCCAAAAACCCCTCACCTCCGACCAAGGCGTTTCAGCGTCAGGAATCCGGGCTGCGCATTTCCCGCAAATGGCGGGATGAGGATGAGGCGATGGTGGCCCGCGCCCTGGAGGGATTCGCGCCGAAGGATGTCTTCGACGCGCACTCCCATTTGCTGCACAGCGCCCACTTCTCCGGCGGGGAAGTGGCGGCATTTCTTCAACCGGGAGAGGTTCTCGGCCTAAAAGAATACCAAACGGCCATGAAACAGATCCTGCGTGGGCGCAAGGTGGCGAGCCTCCAGTTTGGCTACCCGGTTCCGGGCGCCGACCTGCCGGCGGTCAACGCCTGGGTCGCGGAGGAGGCCGGTGCGCTAGAGGGAAACTTTCATTTGTCGGTGGTTCCACCCAACGCGGATCCCACTGCCACGGACGCCCTGTTGGCCGCGCCGGGCTGCAAAGGGGCAAAAGTCTATCACTTATTGACGGGGCGCCCGGACTCCTACGATTGCCGGATCGAGGATTTCGCTCCGGAGTGGCTTTGGGAGCTCGTCCACGGGAGGCGTCAGGTCCTCATGCTCCATATGGTGCGCGATCGCGCCGTGGCGGACGCGGAGAATATCGCCTCGATCCGCCGTCTCGCCGGCAAGTATCCGGGCTGCCGGCTGGTATTGGCACACCTCGCGCGGAGCTTCTGCCACCGCCACGCGCGTGATGGCATGGCGCAGGTCGCCGACCTGGACAACGTGTTTGTGGACTCCTCCGCCGTCACTGAGCCGGGCGCCTTTCAGGTGGCGCTTGAGACCTTTGGCCCTTCGAGAATTCTGTATGGCTCCGACTACCCCTTCTGCCTGTTGCGCGGTCGGTGCGTGACGCTGGCGGACAGTTTTTTCTGGTTGCACGACCTTGAGGCGGTTCCGGCTTTGCGCCAGGCAGGACGCTCCATGACCTTGGTGGGCCTCGAATCCCTTCTCTGCCTGCGGGAGGCTTGTGAGGATTTCGGAGCGACCCCCGCGGATGTCGCGGCAATCTTCTCCGGCAATGCGCGCCGCGTCCTGAAACTCGATCCGGAACAGACTCCCCCGGACGCTTCCGTCCTGTGGCGCCATGCGCGCGAGGTCATCACCTGCGGCACGGGGTTGCTCTCCAAGCGCCGCGAGCAATTTGACGCCCTCGAGTGGCCCGCCTATTTTTCCCGCTGCAAGGGCTCGCGCGTCTGGGATCTTGCGGGCCGTTCCTATCTCGATATGGCGGGCGGTGTCGGCGCCATCCTGCTCGGGTATTCGGATCCGGACGTCAATCGCCGGGTCCGCCGCCGCATGGGGCTGGGAGGGTATTGCACGCTGGTCAGTCCGGAGGAGATCGAGCTCGCGGAGCTTCTCCTCGCGCTCAACCCCTGGGCGGGGCAGGTCCGCTATGCCCGCGCCGGCGGGGAGGCCGTGGCCATGGCCGTGCGCATCGCGCGCGCGGCCACAGGCCGGAGCGGCATCCTCTTCTGCGGCTACCACGGCTGGCACGATTGGTACCTCGCCGCCAACCTTGGCTCCGAGAGCGCGCTGGACGGCCACTTGCTGCCCGGCCTGCGCCCCCTGGGCGTCCCCCGCGAGCTGCTCGGCACATCCCACCCCTTCCGCTACAACAATTGGGAATCCTTCGAGTCCGCGCTCGCCGCGGCGGGGGACAATTTTGCCGCCGTTGTGATGGAGCCCATGCGGTCGGAATGGCCACGCGACAATTTTCTCGAGCGCGTCCGGGATGCCGCGCGTCGGCGGGGCGCGGTGTTCGCCCTTGACGAGGTGACCAGCGGCTGGCGGTTTGGATTTCCTGGGGCGCACACGACGCTCGGCATCGAGCCCGACCTTGCCATCTACGCCAAGGCCATGAGCAATGGATTCCCCTGCGCCGCCATCGTGGGAAGAGACGAAGTCATGTCCGCCTCCAGGCAGAGCTTTATCTCCAGCAGTTTCTGGACCGATGGCGTCGGAACCGCCGCCGCGCTTGCCACCATCCGAAAGCTCCAGAGGGAGGATGTCTTTGCGCATGTCAATGCGCTCGGCGCGGAGTTAAAATCCGGGCTCGAAGCCCTTGCCAAGCGGCGCCCCTCCCTCCGCCTCGTCGTCAGCGGCATGCCCCCCTCGCCCAATCTCCGCTTTGATCTCGGCGAATTGTCCCATCAGGCCAAAGTCTGGCACATCCGCGCGATGCTGGAGCGCGGTTTTCTCGTCAGCTCGCAGCTCTTCCTCTTCCACAGCCACACGCAGGCCCATGTCCGCGACTACCTCTCCGCCCTGGACGAGACGCTCTCCCAGATGGAAGCCCTGCTCGCCAATGGCGCGCTCGCCAAAGTCGAAACCGGCGCCCCCGCCAATCCCTTCGCCCGCCTGGCATAGTCTCACTTCCTAAAATCGCAAACGCCGGTCGTGACGAAGGCGTCGTCCAGGAGACCCCACACGCCAGTGCCCACGGAGAGGAAGCGCTTGTCCGGGTCCGGCTCGGGAATCGTCGCAAGGAATGAGACCGTGTCCAGGATTTCGCCGTCCACCCAGTACACAACGGCGAATGTCCGCCCATCGGCTTCCGGAGACACGGAGAACCCGACATGATGCCATTCCTCGTCGGCAAAGGCGGATGTGGAGGCGCGGCTCTGCCCGCGGTCGCGGGAGTCGCCGTACTGGAAATTGAGCAGCCACGAGCCGCCTTCGGATTCCTGGTCGTCCTTTCCTTCCTTGACCACCGCCAGCCGCCAGCCGATGGCATTGTCATCGCATCGGATCAGGATGTGGGCGTTGGGTTTTCGGTCATCCATCTTGAACCAGACGCCCCCGGTGAAAGCCTGCCCCCTCATGAGCAGCTTCGCGGAGTCCGAGGTCTCATCCTGTTTGTGTCCTCCCCGCCATGTGATGTCGGAAAACCCCTGCGTGTATATGCCCGTTCCGAAAACTCCCTCGGCGTAAGTGGGGGTCACGGATGCCGCCCCCTTGGAAATCCGGCCATTGAACCCATTGCCGGACATGTCCTGAATGAGCAGCGGCTCGGATTCTCCAACCAAGCCGTCGTCAAAGGGCCAATAAAACCCGTCCGGCTGAACGCTCGCGTTGACGGGCTTGTTGAGATCAATGACCTTGCCGGTTTGCTGCGCGGGCGCGACGCGCGGCCCCGCGGCCAGCGCCAGCGCCAGGATCAACAGATTACGTTTTTTCATGGGGAATGTCGGGTTGTGGTGTTTGATCGAAATCCGCCTTCGCGAGCCGGGTGAGAAAAACATTCGTCCGCCGCGCTCCGCCGTCATCCAAATCGTTTTCCTGGGTGTGCGCCATCCAGGGTCCCCCCTGGCATCCCGGCTGCGCCCAGCTCCAGTTTTCCAAGGCCGGCAGCCAATGGGCGCGGGCGGGATCGGGGGGGGTCATTTGGCGGAAGGCCTGCTGTCGGCCCTCCTCATCGAGAGCGAGATGAAATAGCTCGTGGCGCGGATCCGCCCATTGCGCGGATTCCCCCCCCGGCGCGGTACTGATGACCAAATGAAGGACGCCGTCCGCGTCCCGACTGAGCGAGGTCTCGCGGCCGTTGCGATTGTCGAGGACGCCCAGGCTCCGCTCGGTGGCGATTTCCTCCCACCCCGAGGCGTCGCGGCGGAGCAGAACTCCGCCCGGCTTTTCCGGAACGGCGGAAAAGATCCATACCCGATCCCGCGCATCCACCACGTGATTGCTAATGCGGATGCCCCCGTCGGGGGCGGTGAGAAATGGGAGGGTGGTCTCCAGTGTCAGCGGAAGCGCGACGGGACCGCTCTCCTGGCGCCAGGTTCGACCGGAGTCATCGGACCAAATATACGCGGCCATGCGCCCAACGGCGTGGAGGGGGCTCAGGCTGTCGAGCGCATAGTGGTATTGGAATGTGGCGTGCAGCCGGCCTCCCGGCCCCACGCTCAGACAGTGCATGAAGTGCGTGTATCCTGGGCGCGGGCTCAGCGCGAGCGCCACGGGCGTCTCCCAGGGCGCCCCTGTTGGCTTGCGCCGGTAAATGAGCTTGCGCGGATGCGGTCCCGATTCGCGGCTCAGAAGGTGCAGGGTGTCCTCTCCGTCCACCACGAGGCTGGGATACGTGTCAAAGGGGCCCAGAGGCTCGGGAGGGCTCCATCCTTCCGGCTCGCCGGGGCTCTCCGACCAGCGATAAAGGAAATCGCCGCCATGCGCTCCAACGATGGCGTGCATGCGTCCGGCCCCATCCAGGGCAAGGGCCGGCCCGCAATGATTGTCAACCCCCTCGCCGAGGAGAAACGCGCGCTCCAGCGCGCCGGTCTCTCCATCACAGATTCCCAATTGAATGCGCTCCGGTCCACCGGGGGCCAACGCCGCGTCCAGCCAGCCGACGTAGAGCTTTCCTTCGTGGCGCAGCAATTTGTTGCTCATCGCGTAAGCCGTGGCGCGATCGGAGCCGGCGCGGGAGAGGAGGATGGGAGGTCTCATGCGCGCGTCGCTCTCATAAAATTTATTTCAAAACGCTGAATCCGCCGTCCACCACGAGGTTCTGGCCCGTGATGTACTCGGAGGCCGCAGAGGCCAGAAACACCGCAACCCCCTTGAGATCGCGGCCCAATTCCCCCATCCGGCCCGCCATCGTCAGGGCGCTGAACCCCTCAATGAATGCCCGTGGCTGGTTTTTCTCAAATCCCCCAGGCGAGATGGCGTTCACCTGGATGTTATGCGGCGCAAGGACCGCCGCGAGATCGCGGGTGAGCCCCAACACCCCTGCCTTGGCCGCCGCATAATCCACGGCCTGCTCCGCGAGCCCCGTGTCATGGTACAACTTCCGTCCCCGACCCACCAGCGCCGCGATGGAGCTGATATTGATGATTTTTCCGCTCCCTTGGCGGACCATGACGCGCGCCGCCTCCTGGCAGCAAAATATCAGCCCGGTGAGGTTCACCGTGATCATTTCCATCACATCCGCCGCGTCCCGCTCCAAAAAATTCGTGGCTCCGGACGAGGCGCCCCCGCCCGCATTATTGATCAAAATGTCCAGGCGTCCCTTCCATGCCGCCGCCGCCGCAAAGCATCGCGCGACCGCCGCCGGATCGCGCTGGTCCAGCGGAAGAAGCAACGTTTCCACGCCGTACCGCGACCGCAAATTCTCCGCGGCGGATTCCGATTTTTCCGGAGTTCGGGAGGTCAGGAGCACATGGCATCCCGCGCTGGCCAGGGCCGAGGCCATGTCAAAACCCAGCCCATGCCCCCCCGCAGTGACCATCGCCACTTTCCCGCTCAAATCAAACAGACGGTCTCCCCTTGCCACGCTCATGCCTGGAAAAATAACTTGTTTATCACAAAAATACACATTTATATCTCTTTCCAATGTTGCAAGCCAAATTTTCCAAAGATGTCACGTTTCCCGCCTCTCCTCCGGAGCGACGGAACCCAATCGGACTTGTCCTGTGCGTGACTCTGCTGGCCCTGATTGCGCCCGCGCGAGCCGAAGAAGGCGCGGTCCTGAGCCGGAAGGGCGAGGCCGTGCGGGTGATTTTTCAGGGGGTCTCTGAGTTGGATGCCGGAAATCTTGGCAAGGCCTTTTCGGCGGTGCTGGAAAAAATGACCGGTCAGCCGCCACAGATCGAGAGCCTCCCTGCGGACGCGGCTCCTCCGGCGGGGGTGCTGGTCCTGCGCCAGACCAATGAGGCCTCCACCCCGGCCGATGCCTTCCGGCTTCGGACGGTGGACGGGCGCGTGGAGGTTTCCGCGCCTCTTCCGATCGGACTGCGCTTTGGCTTTTACGAGCTGATGGAGCGGCTGGGCTGTCGGTTTTGGGCCTGGGACGAGGAGGACATTCCCCGCCTTGACGAAGTACGGGTGGGCGCCCTGGACATCGCATGGAACCCGCCCTTCCGGATGCACGACCTCATGAACCAGGAGGCCATGACGAAGAAGAATGATTTTGTCCACAAATTGCGAGCGGTGAGTCCGAGGGAATTCACCGGCAATCACAATATCCAGCCGATGCTGCGGAAGTTTGCCCAGGCGCATCCGGACGAGGTCTTCCCTCTTGTAAAAATCCGGGACAAGGCGACGGGCGCCATCACGGGTGAGGAGCGCAAATTCAACAACCTGCACTATTGCTACACCGCGCCAGGGATTGCAGCCGCACTGGCTGCGGAGCTGGAAAAAGAGGTCGCCAAGCGCAAGGGAAACGTGCGGGATTTCATCTACTTCGCGGGCATGGGGGATTGGTATGGCGGGTATTGCGAATGTCCGCGTTGTCAGAAGGTCTATGACGAGGAGGCCTGGACGAATGCCGACGGGAAGGTCTCATCGGGACTCAGTGCGACCTTGATTCGCATGATCAATGAGGCAGCTGCAATCCTCGAGGAGAAGTACCCCGGCATCCAGATCGGCACCTTTGCCTACATGAGCCTCGAGGCTCCTCCGGCCAAGACGGTCCCGCGCGACAATGTCTCGATATTCATCCCCCGCCTGCGGCACGACGCGGCGACGGCCGCCAATGATCCCAAGGGAGGCAACCGCGATTTCTGGCTCAATCTCGTACGTTGGAACGAAATTGCGCCCGGCCGCGTGGATGTCTGGGAATACGGCGCCAACTATGCCAACTTTCTGCTGCCGTATCCCGTCCTCGACACGATGGCCCGGAGCATTACAGCCTATCACGAGGCAGGGATCCGCGGGCTCATGATCCAGGGCAACTACGCGAGCATGGGGGGGGACGCCGTGGTCCTGAACAACTGGGCATGGAGCCACCTCATGAGCGATCCCACACGCAAGGTCGAGGATTTGGTGCGCGAATTTACAAACGGCTACTACGGTCCGGCCGCGCCGGAAATCCGGGCCTACCTCGGCGAGTTGGACGCCCTCCTCTCTGCGCCCAACCGGCCACCTTTTGATGAATTCAGCGACGCCCTGAAAACCTATCTGACGCCCGAGGCTCTCAAATCCCTTGAGGCCCGCCTCACGGCCGCACGGAAGTTGGTGTCAGCTCCGGAACATGCGCGCTACCTCCCCAGGGTCAACGACCTCGCCCTCGGCGTCGAAGCCGCCCGGCTCTGGAAAGAAGGGCCATTCCGTGAAAATGACGGACACTACATCCGCTCGGACTTTGGATACAACACGTTCCCCGAGGCGCTCGCGCTTTGGAAAAACAACCGCCGCGGCGCCACACCCACAGAGCTCAGTTCCGGACGGGCCAAATGGCTCGAGTTTCTCGCCCTGCACGGCGGACCGGTGACCACCCTGCGCCAGGGAGACCTCCGCGTGAAAATTTGGCCGGCCAAGGCTGGCAGCATGGGGCCGATCCTGCTCGGTTATGTCCCTGTGATTTCCCGTACGTTCGATTCCGCGCTGCGCTTTGCGGAATTCGAGGGCACTCCAACGGAGACCTCCGCGCGCCTCACCGGCGAAGGGGGTGTCGGGAGCTGGGATCCGGACACCAAATATGTCGTCGGGAAATCCATCTCCCTGCCCGACGCCTCCACCCTCCGCGTGGAAACTTCCGACCAGCGCGTGACAAAATCCCCGAAGTGGAATTCTGCCCCGCATGTCATCCAAACCAACTACCCCATCAAGGCGCCCTCGAAGGAGATTCAATTCGCCTACCGGGACAAGACGGGCGCATGGCACGAGGTGGAGACCCTCCCCGCCAAGGGGCGCGAGATCGTGTTCCCCGAAGTGACCGCATGGCGCGTCACCCAGCCCCGCGCGGTGGTCACGGACACCTTCGAAGACATTCGTGCGATCGCAGGAACTCCGCCGATCAACCCGAAACGTCCGCACCTGAGCGGGCGACTCGGCGCGGATTCCACCGGCGCCTATTACACCATCAGCAACATCCAGGTGGACGAGACCAGTTTTGACGCTCCCATCCACGGATTCACCCGCGTCCTCCATATCGAAAAGCGCTGATCAGCGCTTTGCGGGCCGTCAGGCTTTTCCGTCCAGAAGGCGCTTGTTTTCGATGGGGCGCGTGGTGCCCCCGCCAATGATTTTCGCGGAGAGGTACCGCCCCGGCAGAGGGGCGGCTCCGGCTTCGATCCGCGCAAAGAGCATTTCCATCAGATTGCGGCTGAGCGGCAGGGTCGGCTCATGGATGAGTGTCTCGTGGGAAGGCGGCGGCCCGTCGCTCTTGAGCGTGGAAACCAGGCTGATATCCCGGGGGATTTTGAGACCATGCTCTTCGGCGGCCCGCTGGATGCCCGGCACCGCATGGCGTGTGGCCGCCAAAATCGCGTCCGGCGGCGGCCCGCCGCCAACCAGAAATTTTTTCATGAATTGGTAGGCCGCCTCCTCTCCCATCGCCCCAGGTTTCAAAACCTGCAGGGTCACCGACTCCCCCAGGGCCTCGCCGATCCCGGCGGCCAGACCCATGAGGCGCAATTGCGTGGAAATCGAAAATGCGTACGAATGCGCGACCGCGAACAGCGCGACGCGCCGACGGCCCGTCCTGGCCCAAACCCTTCCCAGGGCGCGGGCCGAACCCAGATAGTCGGTCGCCACAAAATTCTCCGTGGCATTGACATCGGGAGGATTCAAATGCACCACCGGCTTCCCGGCCCTTTCATAGGCCGCCCTGACCAGATCCTGGTCTTCGGGCATGAGCGCGTAGGGCAAAATGATCAAACCGTCCGCAGCGGACAATTCCGCCAGCAGCGCGGAGACACTCTCGTCCTTTCCGAATTTTTCCGGGGCGAGCCCCACAAAGGTCGTGGGGCGCGACTTCAGGGCCACGGGCATGAATCCCTCAATGATCGCCCGCAACCAGGGATCGTTCAATTTTTCATCCGGATGCAACATGGCGGCAATCACCACGCGGAGGGGCTTTCCGGTCCGGCCGGGATGGGACACCAAATACGTGCCACTGCCGTGCCGGATCTCGAACCGTCCCTCGCGCCCAAGCCGCTTGAGGACGCTCTGGACCGTTGGAACGCTCACGCCCAACCGACGAGCCAATTCGCGGTTGCTGGGCAGACGGGCGCCATCCCGCAAATTTGTCCGGTCAAGCTCCCGCAGCAGATACTGGCGCACACGCTCTCCCGGCCGAAGTTTCAGGTGGTCAATCTGCGCGAGAGGAGAGGCGGATGAAGAAGGCATGGTCAAAGACCCACTCCTATCTTGGGGAATAGGAATGACAATCTCTTTGTTATCACTTTTCCAGCATCTTGTTGGATTGGCAAATATTCCCTCGGGATCGCAATGAGGGGAGCGCGGCTTTGTGGTTTTGCAGGTGGGTGAGGCCGACGGCGATGGCGTCGGCGGCGTCGGGGGGCGGGGTTTCCGTCAGGCCGAGGAGGGCGCGAACCATGAAGCCGACCTGCTGCTTTTGGGCGCCTCCCCGTCCGACGACGGCCTGCTTGACGCGTCGGGGCGCGTATTCGCTCACGTCCAATCCCCGACGCGCCGCAGCCAGAAGGACCGCTCCACGGGCGGAGCCCAGAACGATGGCCGTCTGAAAACTCTGTACATAAATGACCGCTTCCACAGCCATGATGTCCGGCTTGTGAGCAGCGATGAGGCCATCGAGTGTGTCATGGATGGCCAACAGACAGTCCGCGTGGGACAGGCGCGCCGGATTGGAAATCACCCCATAGGTCAGGACGCGGGACGTTGAGCCCGATGCCGCCGCCAGCACGGCATAGCCGGTTCCCCGCAGGGAAGGGTCCACGGCCAGGACCACGTGGGGGGGGGATGTCTGGACCACTCTAGGCCCGACAGATGTTCGCGAAATATTGCTCATGGCGCCTTCCTCATCATTGCCAGCGGGCATCCTATGCGGGACGGCGCAGTTGCGGACAATGCTTTTTCCATCCCCCATGACGATCTTTTGAAAGGGGGGGCTCGCAGGCTCGTCCGTGCCAGGCCATCCATTTGTGGCTTCTCATCTTGTTGGGAGCGTGTCATGTTGCTTCAGCCTGAGTGTGAGAGGGGCAACCTGCATGCATCCGGAAATTCTGCGAACCAAAAATTTTGTCCGTGACGCTGTGGCGCTCATTGAGCGCGCGGCAGACACGGCCCTTTCCGAGAGGGGAGTCTTTCGGATCGGGCTGAGCGGGGGGAGTACGCCGCGCCCTGTGTATGAGGCGCTGGCGAAGAGCCGGGCTGCCTGGAACCGGTGGGAATTCACTTTTGGCGACGAGCGGTGCGTCCCGCCGGAGGATCCGCAAAGCAATTACCGGATGGCTCGCGAGGCGCTCTTGGATGCCATCACGATTCCGCAGGAGAATATCCTCCGGATGCGGGGCGAGGAGGCGCCGGAAGAGGCGGCCGCGCATTACGAGCAGGCGCTCCGCGAGCGAAATGCCTCCGGATACCGTCATGACCTCCTCCTGCTGGGCATGGGCGATGACGGGCACACGGCTTCGCTTTTCCCGGGAACAACCGCTCTCGGTGAATCCCAAAAATGGGTCGCGGCCAATTTTGTTCCTCAACTCGGCGTCCATCGGATAACGCTCACTTTTCCCCTCCTGAATGCCGCGCGTCATGTCCTGTTCCTTGTCAACACACGGGGCAAGGAGCGGGTCCTCGAGGAGGTCCTTTCCGGGAAATCCGATTATCCCTGCGCCAGGGTGCGGCCCACGGCGGGGAACCTCACCTGGCTGCTGGCGGAATAATCAACAATCCAGCGGCCTCGAGCGCTGAGCGAACTTCGCGCAGGACGGCCTCGGGATCAAAGGTCTCGAGGGTTCCGTGGGTGTATTGGACGCAGCCCGAGGGATGTTGCGTCAATCCATACAGGCGGATTCCGGGCCTTCCTCGGAGTCCGCGAAAAGAATATTTCCAGACGGATGGCGCAGTGAGTTGCGGGTAGTCGGAGGTTTGGTCGGGGACAAGGATCAATTGGGGGATGTCGTGCCATGCCGCAGCGTATTTTGACCACGAATCCACGGACACCAGCAGGGAAGCTCCCGAAACGAGGCGGAGAGCCTGCGGAAAAGTCAGCCGGTCATGGATTGTGGCCGTTTCTCCGGAGAGCGCAGAGCCCGCCGGATCGAGGACATGGAGCGCCGCATTCGGGGCGAGCCGCTGAGTCCCCCGGAGAAGGTATTCCCAATGGTCTGTGGGCCAGCGCTTGCTCGGGAGACCTTCGAGGTGGGTTTGGAAAACGATATTTTTTGGAGAAGAGAATCCCGGGAGGGCATCCTCGGGCTGCCATTGAAGGCCCGGCGCAAAGAGGCGATCCCCCTGAGGGAACCATTCGAGGATTTGTCTCAGAAGGCGAATAATAATTTTGGAGGATCTCGCAGAAGGGCCCTCTCCGAGCCACACACAGGAGGGAAGGCGACACACCAAGTCCCGCACAAATTCAGCGTCCGGGCACGAAGCCGCAGGATGAAATCCCTCCGGCGTGGGCGGCCTGTGCCGAATGCCAGTCTTCCATCCGCAGCGCCGATCCAGCGCAACCACAGGCAGAAGGCTGATCTCCCGCAGGATGTCACCCATCCCGCCCCAGGTCTGGATCTCAAGCCTCATGACAGACGGAAACCCCAAGACAGGTCCGTTCCATCCGTCCTCTGCATCAGCTTCCTGATCCTCCCTCGCGCATGGAGCGAGGATCGTCTCACGATCCAAGCGCGGCCTGCGGGACAGGCACCACCGGCAGCGGAAACCGGAGACGCAATTGACCGTCCACGCGGATTTCCATGTGATAGAGGCCGTGTTTTGGGAATTGCAGGCCGCCAAAGACGTGGACATTGGTGGCGTGGGACTCGAGGGCGGGGAGGTGGAAGGCAACAGCGGCCCGCGCGATAGGCTGATCGTCGTCGCAGCCGAGGACGCGCGATTCCTGCTCAAATTCCCCG